>ERZ1673740.2462-NODE-2462-length-10567-cov-12.878805_pt1 | contig 10567 bp, 11 predicted proteins | sample MGYA00580221_ERZ1673740 | MGnify/ENA primary metagenome ERZ1673740 (study PRJEB41218, sample SAMN15661786) | gut metagenome | host: Homo sapiens | place: Canada: London | collected 2015-08-20/2019-03-30 | study: EMG produced TPA metagenomics assembly of...
TTATGAACAATATCAAGAGTATCGGAAACAGCATCCAAGGGCAACTGCGGCAGAGGCGTATGAAGCGGTTACGGGAAAAGATCCGCTTAAGAAAGATGCTGGTAAGAGTGGTAGTATAACTGTTATATATGGATCAGATGATATAGCTAATTATCAATATAATATGATTGAAAATCCAGGACCATTAGTAGAAGTTGCAGATAATCCTGCAAAGAATTTTTATGGAGGAAGATATAATGTAAATGTTTTAGAAGAGGATACTATATTTTATCGAGCTGGACAATCGGGCAAACCATTAGGGCAGTGGTTTACAAGTGAAGCACCAGAATCAGTTGCAAAGGTTAGAATTGATACTGCTGTAAAACCACAATGGATAAATCAAACTACGGGCGAATTGACAGGAACATCCATAGTAGATACTGCATATGCGATAAAGATCCCAAAAGGAACGATAACATATACTGGACCTGTCGGACCACAAGGAGGAGTATATTGTGGTGGGTATGATAAGCTACAGACATTTATAGAAACTCCATGGAAAATAGATAGAATTGAAGTTATTGACAGTTTTCCACTAAAATGAGGTGAGTTATGAATTTGGAAAGAATATTAGAGTTATTTGAAAACTTAGAAGTTTTTTTGAAAAAATATGGTGATAATTCAATTTTGCATTCATATAGGATTGTAAAAAGGACGATTGTTTTTCTTAAATCAGAAGAGAATAGAGATGAGAAGGAAGAATATGTAATTTGTAGTTATAAAGAGTTATTTCCAGGAAGAGGAGCATTGTCAGAATTCTATATATGGGATAATGATTTTAAAACTAGAAAATCCTTGAATGAACCGCTTGAATGTATACATAAAGAGCTATGGACAATTATTAAGGAATATATTTGAGACAGTAAAAATTTATTTACAATTAAATAAACACAGTTACAGTGGTATTCAAGCTTCCTAAAATTCCTCGTTGTACCTAAAAAAAGTATAATAGGAGATGTTCCGTGAATATTATGGATATGGAGTATCTTATGTGCAGAAATTCTAGTGGAATACAGGAGAATTCATCCGCTACAAGAGAGTTTCAGGTTCAGATCAACCGTTACGACGGAGAAGGTCTGCGTCATGAGATGGAAGAAAACGGCCGTCTCATCAAGTTCTTATACAATGAAGACCGTGAAGTAGTGGCAGAAGAAACCAGCAATGGAACAATCACAAGGTATATCCGTGGACTTGGAATCATCAGTTCCGACAGTGAGGAGGCGAAAACTTATTATCACTATGTATCCGATGAGCAGGGAAGCATCACACATGTCCTGTCAGAAGATGCAGAGATATTAAACCACTATAGCTATGATGCTTTTGGAAACATCATACAGAAGACGGACTGAATTTGTATCAGTACTGTCAGGCAAATCCGGTTGGGTATGTGGATCCGAGCGGGCATACTTGTGAGATTGTACAAAATCATTATGAACAATATCAAGAGTATCGGAAACAGCATTCAGAGGCAAATGCGGCAAAGGCCTATGAAGCGGTTACGGGAAAAGATCCGCTTAAGAAAGATGGTAATAAGGGTGGTACACCAACATTTAAATATAAAAAAGTTAAGACATTTACAGCAGAAGAAACAAATCAATGGTTTATTGATAATGTAAAGCCTGACTACAAGCCACCATATAAACCAGGAACAATAGTGAACGAAATAGAACTTACTGAAAATACTTCTTTTGTTAGAGTGTATGACAATATGCCAGATGGTTCAGGTATGTATGGAAGTTGGGTAATGAAAGCAGAAGATATAGAAGGATTAACACCTTTAGAAATACAAAATAAGTTTGCCTTACCTAATACACCTAAATATGTATGTGATGTGGAATTAGAGGCAGGAACACATATAAGAGAAGGTGAAGTCAATCCTTTAGAAGGCTGGGGTTCCGGCGGTGGAACACAGTATGATTTAATCGGACAAAGAATTGGTAATTTTAAAAATGAAAGACTTTTGGAGGGAAATTAAATGTATCAATACGAGAAAAATCATATTGAAATCAATAATAATAGTTATAGTTTTGAATTTGATATACGTGCTGTAATCGAATACAAAGAAAATTACATAGTATTGCTCGCCATTCCGTTTAACAAAACAGAGATTAATAACATTTATTGTCTAGATGCTAAAGCAAGATTAATTTGGCAAGTAGAAGATTTATCTGTTCGATATCCAGAATTGAAAAAACCTCTCCCTTACGAACAAATGGGGATAAAAGATGATATTATTTTTGCTTCAGATTTTTATGGACGTAATTACCAAATAAAAGTTAATAGTGGGAAGATTGAGGGAGTTAAGACTTTTAAGTAATACAGATAAAGCGGATTAGATATACCTTTAATATATCCAAATAGAAATACAGGAAGAGAATACCAGCAGGAACAAAGATTAAATATGCAATTGGAACTGCGAAAGAACAAGCTGGAGCAACAGAATCAAGACCAGGTGGAGGACGACAGATATTATTTGAACAATTTGATGATGCCTGGGTTTTGGATACAAGATCATTGCCATAGAAAGAAGGAAATATGAATAAATATGATATACTAGAAGGAAAGTTAACTGCCATAAGTACATATATTGATTCTATGAACTTGGAAAGTAATACTGCAAAGGAATATTTGAAACAATATAAAAAATATGTAAATAAGTTAATTATTACCACTCAAAATAGAACAATAAGAAATTCAAATGGTGCTATGCTAGGGCTTATTAGAGGCATTTCAGATTATGACGAACTCTGTGATGATGATATATTTTGGCAGTTAGTAACAGATGCAGACAATTATTATTGTAATGAATGCCAATCTTTTTAATCACGTCTGCACTTAAGGACACCCTAAATCAAAACTGAATATTGTTATTTTAAGACGAATTACGCATTGTTTTCATGGCACTTGGTGCTGTGGAGATGATGTGTTTTTGCATTCAATAGAGATATATCTATTAAAAAAGCAATAATTTAGTTTCAGATTTATTTCATTTTGGCAGTATTGGTAGGAAAATGATTTTGGCATAGTCAAGTCATGGAATTAAGACTATAGTCTTGGACAAAGTTTACATACAAAACTGGAATGTCTTGTAATATCTTAAATTCCACGGTAAGATAGAAGCATATTGGTTCCGGGGTCCGGAGATCAAAAAGGTGAAATTAATTACGGAGAATAGTGAAAAGGAGATTTCCTGACAGGGCTGGAGGAACATATTTCTTAATGGAATTATGGTAAAATGAAAAAATTAAGCATACAAAGTAAAAAGAATGCATTGCGTTATCTGGCAGCAGTATTCGCGTGGACTTTAGCAATTGCAATGTTGCCGGTAGCAAAGGTACAAGCTGCAGGCTTCAGTGGCAATGGATTTGATATATCAAGCCATAATGGTGTTGTAGACTGGAATCTGATTGCGGATGCAGACATGGATTTCGTGATGATCCGAACCGGATTGGGGCAGGCACCGGATGTAGATGCGCAGTTTGAGGCAAACTATAATGGAGCAGTAGCGGCTGGACTGAAAGTCGGCGTCTATCATTTGTGCTGCACCCGGACGCCGGAAGATGCGGTCAAAGAAGCTGAGTTTTGTCTGGAGATTCTTGATGGAAGAGAGTTAGACTATCCGGTTGCGTATGATATGGAACAGGCAGGCATATTTGCAGGAGGTAAGGCGAACACAACGGCAATTGCAAAAGCTTTTTGTGATACGATTGCAGATGCCGGATATGAACCAATGATTTATTCGTCGGTTTCTTATCTGAACGAGCAATTTGACTGGAAAAAGCTGAAGGGCTATAAAGTCTGGGTTGCTGCTTATAGAGAAACGAAGCCAAAATTACAGGTTCCGGTTGATTTATGGCAGTACACAAAAGAAGGCTTTGTGGAAGGCGCCAATACTGATAAAGGACATTGTGATCTTATTTATTCCTATATGGAAGCGACAAGTGTGAAGTTTACCAGGGCTTCACTTACAATGAAAAAGAAGACAACGGCACAGGCGAAGGTTAAGATGGGACCGGGCGGATGTACGGACTCTAAGAAATTTAAATCCTCTAATCCCAAGGTTGTTACTGTAAACAGGAAGACAGGAAAGCTCATGGCGAAAGCAAAAGGAAAGGCAACGATTACCGTCATGACCGGGAGTGGGAAGAAAGCAAAAATGAAAGTTGTTGTGAAGTAGAGAGATTGCTTTGATATGGGATATGAAAAGTAATACGATTGAAGAAGTAAAAAATACCACTTGACATACCTTGAAAAAGAGCGTATTGTATCGGGTGGATATTTCAAATTTAATATTGTAAATTTCTCTTATTCAGAGTGATGGAGATACATAGGATCTGTGAAGTCACGGCAACCCCGTTTCCGAGAGGGACAGGAAGGTGCCAACCTGAGCGAGCAATCGAACAATAAGGGGATTTGATTATCTATATAATTGGTCCACTTATGAAAGTAAGTGGATTTTTTTGTGCAAACAAACGGAAGGAGAAAACATGGAAAAATTATTATTTACATCAGAGTCCGTTACCGAAGGACATCCTGACAAAATGTGTGATGCGATTTCCGACGCAATCTTAGATGCCTGTATGGAGCAGGATCCAATGAGCCGTGTTGCCTGTGAGGCAGCCAGCTGTACAGGATTTGTACTGGTAACCGGAGAGATTACAACCAAAGCGCAGCTCGATATCCCGGCTATCGTCCGTAAGACAGTAAACGAGATCGGATACAACGATGCAAAGACCGGATTTGACGGAAACACATGTGCCGTAATGGTGGCTTTGGACCAGCAGTCCGCAGATATCGCTATGGGTGTTGATAAGGCACTTGAGGCAAAAGAGGGCGCATTGACCGATGATCTTGACACTGGTGCCGGAGATCAGGGTATGATGTTTGGTTATGCAACAAACGAGACAGAAGAGTTGATGCCTTACCCGATTTCACTGGCTCACAAGCTGGCATTACAGCTGACAAAGGTACGTAAAGACGGTACACTTACCTATCTCCGTCCAGACGGAAAGACACAGGTTTCTGTTGAGTATAATGAGGCTGGAAAGCCAAAGAGACTCGAAGCTGTTGTATTATCTACCCAGCATGATGATGATGTGACACAGGAACAGATTCATGAAGATATCAAGAAGTATGTATTTGATCCAATTCTTCCAAAGGATATGATTGATGACAATACCAAGTTCTTTATCAATCCAACCGGACGTTTTGTAATCGGTGGACCTCACGGAGATGCAGGACTTACCGGACGTAAGATCATTGTAGATACTTACGGCGGATACGCACGTCACGGTGGCGGGGCTTTCTCTGGAAAAGATTGTACAAAGGTAGACCGTTCCGCAGCATACGCAGCACGTTATGTGGCAAAGAACATCGTTGCAGCAGGGCTTGCAGAGAAGTGTGAGATCCAGCTTTCTTACGCAATCGGTGTTGCACAGCCTACTTCGGTTATGGTTGATACATTTGGAACCGGCAAGATCGCAGATGACAAGCTGGTAGAGATCGTAAGAGAGAACTTTGATCTTCGTCCGGCAGGAATCATTAAGATGCTTGATCTGCGCAGACCGATTTATCGTGGAACCGCAGCATACGGACATTTTGGACGTACCGATCTGAACCTTCCATGGGAAGCAACAGATAAAGTTGATGTATTAAAGAAATATTTATAGTTCATGAGTTTATGAAAAGTTTACATACTTTTGGAATAAACAATGTTATAATAAGGCACAGGAGACAATCCTGTGCCTTTTTATAATGCATTACTATAAAGGAGCAATTCATGAAGATAAAGACAAAATTAATTATTGCATTTTGCATCATTATATTTGTACCGATACTTTTGGCGACAGCGACGGTTGTAGGCTTTTGCAATTTTCAGGCGCATGCAATCGAGGAGACATACGGTATTAAGAACACCGATGCATATAGTGTGATCAACTCCGTACAGCTGTTGAACCGGTATACGGTAGCTGATTTTCAGAAAATACAAAAGAAGATACAAAAAACCCCCGACGAACTTGTGAACATGACGTATCTGCAGGAACTGAATGAGGAATTAAAACAAAAGTATTCCTATCTGATCATTCGAAGAGGCAGTCAGTTGTATTACAATGGTGGCAGCGATAATCAGATTGTTGTCGATTCCCTTCCCGATTACGGCTCAACAGGATCCGAGGCAGGAGTGGGAACTTATATTGACAGTGATGATGAGATACTTGTAAAACAGGTAGATTTTAAACTGACTACAGGGGAAGAGACAACGGCCTTTATCATTACTTCCCTGAAGGAAACCGTGCCGGAAGTACGGCAGACAATTGTAGGTGGGATTATCTCGATTGTCATTATTTTGCTTTTGACGGCTTTTATGATGATCATTTGGATATACCGCAGCATGATCACGCCAATTAAAAAGTTGCAGGTTGCAGCGGAGAATATTAAAGAAGGCAACCTGGATTTTTCCATGGATGTGAAAGCGGATGATGAGATCGGTGAACTATGTGTTACGTTTGAGGAGATGCGTCAACGTCTGAAAGATAACGCAGAAGAGAAACTTAATAATGAGCGGGAAAACAAAGCACTCATCAGTAATATTGCACATGATTTAAAGACTCCGATTACTGCAGTCAAAGGATATGCAGAAGGTATCATGGATGGTGTGGCAAATACCCCGGAAAAACTGGATAAATATATTCGCACGATTTATAATAAAGCAAACGAGATGGATACACTTATCAATGAACTGACCTTATATTCAAAAATTGATACGAACCGTATTCCGTATGATTTTGCAAAAATCAATGTGTGTGAATATTTCAAAGACTGCGTGGAGGAAATCGGGCTTGACCTTGAAGCAAAAGGTATTGGCCTGTCCTATTTCAATTATGCCACAGCAGATACTATGATCATCGCAGATCCGGAGCAGCTCCGCCGCGTAATCAACAACATTATTGGAAATTCTGTGAAATATATGAACAAGACGGAGAAGTTCATCAACATTCGTATTAAGGATGTCGGGGATTTCATACAGGTAGAAATCGAGGATAACGGACGGGGTATTGCGCAAAAAGACCTGCCGTACATTTTTGACCGGTTTTACCGCACGGATGCCTCCCGCAATTCTGCGACGGGCGGAAGCGGAATCGGTCTGTCGATTGTAAAGAAAATTATTGAGGACCACGGTGGAAAAATCTGGGCAACCAGCAAAGAGAACAGTGGCACAACAATGTATTTTGTTATTCGCAAATATCAGGAGGTAGCAAATGAGTAGAATTTTAATTGTAGAAGATGAAGTGGCGATTGCAGATTTAGAGAAGGATTATCTGGAACTCAGCGGCTTTGAAGTTGAAATTGAAAATGATGGGAAAAGCGGATTGGAGAGGGCCTTAAACGAAGATTTTGATCTGTTTATTCTGGATTTGATGTTACCGGAAGTGGATGGCTTTGAGATCTGCAAGCAGATTCGCGAGAAGAAGAATACGCCGATCCTTATGGTATCAGCCAAGAAGGATGATATTGATAAAATCCGTGGACTGGGTCTGGGAGCAGATGATTATGTCACCAAGCCATTTTCACCAAGTGAATTGGTTGCACGTGTGAAGGCGCATCTTGCACGTTATGAGAGACTGATCGGAAGCAATACCGTAGAGAATGATATTGTTGAGATCCGCGGAATCAAAATTGACAAGACAGCGCGTCGTGTATGGGTAAATGGTGAGGAGAGACAGTTTACAACGAAGGAATTCGATCTGCTTACTTTCCTTGCGGAAAATCCGAATCACGTATTTACAAAGGAAGAATTGTTCCGTAAAATCTGGGATATGGAATCTATTGGAGACATTGCAACTGTTACAGTACACATCAAGAAGATTCGTGAAAAAATTGAGATGAATACCAACAAACCACAGTATATCGAAACAATCTGGGGAGTTGGTTACCGATTCAAACTGTAAAGGGAAAAAGTTATGAAAATAGGGGAAGTTGAAAAAGACAGCCATCTTATTGTTAAAGTGTTTTCGAAGATGATGAAAGATGGCGAAGAGGTAAGAAGTCCAAAGTCACTGGATTTCCCGGTAAAGATACAAAAAGTGTATCCTACGGGTTTGGCAGTGGATGAAATCCGAACAGTAGTCCCTGCGGGGGACAACGGAGAAGAGAGTACATTTACAGTCGCTTTTGATTCTCCAAACGTGCTGATCGATCTGTATTTGTTGAAAGATGATATGCCGCCAGTTGTGTGGGAAGATATCACAATCAAGAAAGCAAAAGGTGATAATGGATATTGTCATGTCATTATACCGAGCAAAGATGGAACGAAAATGAACCGTCGGCATGCTTACCGGCTGGAGATCCATGCGCCGGCGAATATTTATGTCGGCCAGTCGGACGAACAGGTGGGCGGAACGGTCAGAGATGTATCGGCGACCGGGTTTGCCATAATTACGAATAGAGATGGCATCCGCAGGGGAGAATCTGTGCGGGCAGAAACGCTTAATCAGGAGCTGGAGATGCCTTTGGCAGGTGTCTGTGTGCGGAAAAAGACAATCGCTAAAGATAAGTTTCTGTATGGGTGTAAATTGAAATACGAGGATCCAAATCTGCGCAAATTCATCAATGAAAAGCAACGGGCGCGCATGAAGACGGAATAACAGCAAAAGGCAAGGAGAGACTGCATGGAAGAGCAGAAGGAAACCGTACACAAAAGACGTGTGCGTTATAAAGGAAAATATCCAAAGAAATTTGAGGAAAAATATAAGGAACTGAATCCGGAAAAATATCAGGATACGATCGCCCATGTGATTCAAAAAGGAAATACACCGGCAGGAATGCATATTTCCATTATGGTAAACGAAATTATTAACTTTTTAAATATTCAGCCGGGAGAGACCGGATTTGATGCCACGCTTGGATATGGTGGACATACCAAGGCCATGTTGCAGCAGTTGCAGGGGAAGGGACACATGTATGCGACGGATGTGGACCCTATCGAGTCCGCAAAGACGAAAAAGAGACTTGCAGATGCAGGTTTTGGTGAGGATATCCTCACAATCAAACTGCAGAACTTCTGCACGATTGATGAGATTGCAAAGGAGGCCGGAGGCTTTGATTTCATATTGGCCGATTTAGGTGTTTCTTCGATGCAGATTGACAACCCGGAGAGAGGCTTTTCCTTTAAAGTAGATGGCCCCCTGGATCTGCGTCTGAATCCGGAAAAGGGAATCAGCGCGGCAGAACGCCTCGATCATATTTCCAGAGAAGAACTGGCAGGAATGCTGGATGAGAACTCGGATGAACCGTACTGTGAAGAACTGGCAAAAGCAATCACCGATGAGATTCGAAAAGGAAATCGTATTGATACGACAACCAAACTTCGTCATGTTATAGAAAAAACACTGGATTTTCTTCCGGAAAAAGAAAAGAAAGTTACAATTAAAAAAACATGCCAGAGGACATTTCAGGCTTTGCGTATTGATGTGAACCGGGAATTTGAAGTACTTTATGAATTTATGGAGAAACTTCCGGATGCACTGAAACCGGGTGGACGTGTAGCAATACTTACTTTCCATTCCGGTGAGGACAAATTGGTAAAACGTGCATTAAAGGAAGGTTTCCGTGAAGGAATTTACAGTGATTATTCGAAGGACGTGATCCGACCGTCTGCACAGGAATGTGCACAAAATGGGCGTGCGCGTTCCACAAAAATGCGTTGGGCCGTTCGTGCGTAGAACATAGAGTCAGAAGGTGTCATAATTGGCGTTTTCTGACTTTTTATTTTCCACATTTTTCTGCTTGCGCAAAGAGACACAGTAAGTTATAATACAGTCGTTATATGACTGACGGAATGAGTGGAGAACCACGTGGAGTATAACATGGCAGTTTTATTGGCTGCCGAAGAATGCAATGTCTCTTCGAGGCATCGCAGGCGATGCTTCAGAGAAGCGTTGCAATTGCCGACCGTCTGGGCAACAAAAGGAGCCTGGAGGGTCTTTTTTTAATTAGATATATAGACTTTTCAGAATAAAGATACTGAAGAGTTGTGCTTTGTATCAAATCAAAAACACGATTCCCTGGACTTGACAAATTACATATGTTAGTATAACCTATCAATGGTTAGACAAAACTAATATATGGCAATAGTGCAATCAATTTTATAGAAGGAGGAACATCATGTTAGAAATGAAAGAATGGGATGGATTCGAAGGACGTCTTTGGAAAGAAGAAATCAATGTTCGTCAGTTCATTCAGGACAACTACACCCCATATGATGGAAACGAGGACTTCCTCGCTGGACCAACAGAGGCAACAGATAAGCTTTGGGGAGCATTACAGAAGTTACAGAAAGAGGAACGTGCAAAGGGTGGCGTTCTTGATATGGAGACAGAGGTTGTAACAGGTATTACAGCTTATGGTCCGGGATATATTGATGAGTCCTTAAAGGATTTAGAGACAATTGTAGGTTTACAGACAGACAAACCATTAAAGCGTGCATTCATGCCTTACGGTGGAATCAAGATGGCTGTTCAGGCATGTG
>ERZ1673740.2470-NODE-2470-length-10515-cov-3.460803_pt1 | contig 10515 bp, 8 predicted proteins | sample MGYA00580221_ERZ1673740 | MGnify/ENA primary metagenome ERZ1673740 (study PRJEB41218, sample SAMN15661786) | gut metagenome | host: Homo sapiens | place: Canada: London | collected 2015-08-20/2019-03-30 | study: EMG produced TPA metagenomics assembly of...
ATGAGTTTCCTACACCATGTAGGTGATATGGAACCGGCAAAGATGATTTGGTGGACGTATCTGGTTCATATAGTAGCAGCGGTACTGGTTACAGCTGCAGTAGTGCGGACCAGACGCACGAAAAAGTGGAATTTCCTTATTATAGGAATCTGGGCTTTGGAAATTGTATTAGCAATGAGGGCATCTTCAATATACCTTGATGTATCTGCAAAGGGAGCTTTCAGGGACACATTCATTGTAGACAAAATAGAAGAATTACACACTGAAAATCCGGAAGGCCGAATACTATATATAGATGAAAATGAAAATACGATTATCAGTATTATACAGTTTATGCTGAGAGATGAAGACATTGTGGTACTTCCTAAAAAAGCAGCTTTGGAAGAATATAGTGCAACAGAGATGTCACCTGATGATATGGTGCTGATTGATTATCGGAGTGATTATGGCGCAGAATTAGAGAAGATGTATAACTGTAACGTTATGAATGGGCATTTCATTCTGTACTATAACAAGTAGAGGGGAAATAAGAGATGAAAAAAATATGGAAAAACTTATCAACGGTAATTGCAACGGTATTTATACTGCTGATGCCTGTTAGTGTACATGCATCAGAAAGTATAATAGCAGCCAATACACTGATGGAGTTGTCAGAACAGGCGGATGTCTATGAACAGGAGAATGGACAGGGTGTAGTTTTGACAACATTGGAAGCCGGAACTCCGGTCATCAGCGCTGAAGATATCAATATGGCAGGCACCGGGGAAGAATGGTGCAGGATATCTTATCAGGATACAACAGGCTATGTTCAACTTAGGTATTTGAAACAATTTATAGCAGAAGATGTGGAAGAACAGTTTGATAATATTTCGAATACGAACAAGCTTGTATTTGAAGAAGTAGAGTATGAGAAGACGCAGGGTAATCAGAAGCTTGTGTGGGGAATCGTCATAGCTGCACTGGTTATTGCTATCTTTGCAGTAGGTATTGTATCGGCTGTATACAAGAATAAAAATGGACACGTTAAGGAAGAAAAAGAAGAGTAATAACAAGATATAGGATAAAAGGGGAGAACACCAGATGAAGCTAATCATACAGATACCTTGTTATAACGAAGCTGAGACATTGGAAACAGCATTAAATGACTTGCCCCGTAAATTGAAGGGAATTGATACGATAGAATATCTCATTATCAATGATGGCAGCAGCGACAATACAGTAGAGGTGGCAAAAAAATGGGGAGTTCATCATATTGTGAGTTTCAGTCAGAATAAGGGGCTGGCAAGAGGCTTTATGGCAGGACTGGATGGGTGCCTGAGAAATGGTGCAGATATCATTGTGAATACAGATGCAGATAACCAATATAATGCAGATGATATACAGGCATTGATACAGCCCATCTTGGAAGGTAAGGCTGATATGGTCATTGGAGCCAGACCTATTGATGAGACAGAACATTTCTCGAAATTAAAGAAGAAATTACAACATCTTGGCAGTTGGGCAGTGAGGCAGGCATCTAATACGGATATACCGGATGCACCCAGTGGATTCAGAGCTATGACCAGAGATACAGCAATGCACATTAATGTAGTCAATGATTATACGTATACATTAGAGACTATTGTACAGGCAGGAAGGGAAAAGATAGCTGTAACCAGTGTGCCGATACATACGAACCCGGAACTCAGACCATCCCGTCTGTTCCATGGGATTTGGGCATACGTGAAGAAATCAATGGTCATTATATTAAGAGCATATATGATGTATCAGCCATTGAAATGCTTTACTTATCTTAGTGCTGTACCGCTGCTGGCGGGTATTGGTATCGGAATACGTTTCTTGTATTATCTGGCAACGGATGGCGGTGGTGGACATGTGCAATCACTGATATTGGCATGTACATTGATTATTGTAGGTTTCTTGACTTTTATGATTGGTCTGGTATCGGATCTGATGGCATCGAATCGCAGGATATTGACTGATACACAGTACCATGTCAGACGGATGGAGTATGAGAGTATTGAAGAACGTAAAAATTTGAATTTCGATAATTTAAATGATGGGGAAATAGGATGGTAAGTGTTAGACAGTATTTTAATGAGCATATAGTCGAAAAAAACACAGATTTAGTAGAAGCAATGCTGTATTACAATCGAGTTTATGGTAGACCTGAAAGCATAATAAAAAGAGGCTGCTTAGTACTAAAACTTTGTTTTAAATATAATGTCTTAAAGCACAAATATAATCCATTGCAAGACAAATATAATATATTATATAAAAACGAGTACCCAGAGTCATATCAGAATCAAAGAGAACAACTTGAATATATATCTAAACAGATTGATGATAATACATATGTTGTCTGCGATGTATGGAATGTATTATTTTCAAATGCATTAAATAAAGAACAGCTATTATCATTAGTAGAAGTAAAAACAGGCATTATAGGTTTTTCTGATACCTTGAATTTAAATGAAGGATTAGAGGTAGAACAACAAGAGAAAATATATGATGTTTTATTAGATTTTATAGTTATTAATGAAGAAATTAGAAATGTTTTAAATAAAGCAAATACTTTAGGAAAACAAGTGTATGTTTATAATAATTCAAAAATTTCAGATGATATTATAGAAAAAATATTGAAGAGAGTAGAATGTAAATTTCAAATTGCACATTCTTTGGATAAAGGGTTACATATAACTAATGAATGTAAAGAAAAACAGGATATTCATTATAAAAATGTAAATGTATTGGGAGAAAGTTACAGACCATATTTCTATCCTAACATAGTTACAGCTTTTTATAATCAATTAGTTAATATGAAACTTCATTGTGGTAAAAATGTAAAATCTATTTTCTATGAATATGGTTATACAAGCGGAGGCATTCTCACTTGTGGATTTTGCCAATTTCTTGAAGAATTGGCAAAAAAAGAACAGATAGATAAATTTCTGTTTGTTGCACGAGATGGAGATGTTATGTACCAAGTATATAAAAAGTATTTCAATAATGTAGATTCTTCTTATTTAGTATTTTCCAGATTTGCATCATATGAATTGATTTTCGAAGACTTTCCAGAAGAATATATAGATAAAAATATAAAACCCAGAATTGATAGAAAAAATAGCGATAATTCAATTAAGAAGATTACAAGTGAATGTGGATTAGAGTGTATTTTACAATTCCTTTATGAAGAAAATCTAAATGAAGAAGAAGTGCTTACTGATAGTAATTATATAGCATTTCGAAATATTATACTTAGACATAAAGAGGAGATTCAACAAGTTTTTAAAGAAACATGTAGAGCTGCGAAACAATATTTTATGGAAGAACTGCAAGGTAAAAAGAAAGTATGTATCGTAGATTTGGGATGGCACGGAAAATCAATAGTTTATTTAAAGCATTTATGTGAGAAAAAGTATAGCTGGAGTGGGGAAATATTAGGTGCATTAGTTGGCGCTTCAGAAAGCCAGCTAGTACAGAGTTATATAAGGACAGGATTAATTTATACCTATGCTTTTGAAAATGAGTATTGGAGAAACCTAGGACCATATTGTGGAAAACATATGGATTATAAGGAATGTATTTGTTTGGAAGAGTTATTTTCATCATCAAATGATACTTTATTAAGATATAAAATAAATCAAGATGGAAAAACAGATTTTATCTATGGGAAAAAAAATAAGAATAAAAGGACGATAGAAGAAATTCATCAAGGAATTTTAGATTTTTCTAAACAATTTATGCCAGTTATAAATAAGTATAATTTGCATATAACGGCAAGAGATGCATATACGCCAACGGATGCATTGATGGAAAATAGAGAATATGTGAACCTGATGTATGAAAAGTATGATGAGGAAGTAAATGCGATAAATGGTTTTTAGGAGGAAAAGCAATGCGAGTATCATTTGCAGGAACAAAACTTCATGAGATTGTTGTTGAAAAAAATGGATATGTTGAAAGGGAATATAATAATTATATTAAAGCTAATTCACAAAAGAGAAATCGATTATTAGAATGGCTTTTTTTGATACGAGTAAAGATCGCATATTTTATTTTAAATAGACGAACATCCAAGACAGACGATGAGGAAAAAAATGAGATTTCAGGAGAAAACTGTTGGGGGAATGGAGCAGAGTCAAAGTATTTGGAAAGACCGATGCCATATCATTTTGTAAAATGGATGCTTCAATATGATGTAATTTCATTTGATATCTTTGATACATTAATTTTTAGGGCTTTTGATTCTCCAGAGTATATTTTTGATTTGGTGGGAATGCGTATGAAATTTTTTCCGGTATATGAGAGCTTTACGAGCGGAAGAATAGCTGCTGAAAAAAAGTGTAGAGAACTGAAAGAAAAATTAACAGGCACTAGAGAAATTACAATTGATGACATATACACAGAATTAAATAATAGTATAGGGATAGATAAATACAAAGGTGAAAAAACTGAATTAGAAGTAGAAAAGACATATTGTTATCCCAATCCTTATTTTGAAGTGATTCGAAAAATACTTATAACACAAGGTAAGACAATTGTGCTTACATCGGATATGTATATACCCAAGGAAAAATTAAAAGTAATATTAGATAAGTGTAACATAAAAGAGTATGAAAAACTTTATGTGTCCTGTGATTATGGTTGTAATAAGACATCAGGAGAATTGTTTAGGAGGATTATGGATGATTATCCTTCTAAGAAAATATGTCATGCTGGAGATAATTATGGCGCAGATATTGAAGTAGCAAAAAAAGCAGGAATAGATGCGAAACATTATAAAAAATGTAGTGATTTGGGGAAAAATTATAGACCTGATTGGATGTCACCGTTAATTGGTTCGGCGTATAAAGGGTTAATAAATAACTATATTCATAATGGCGTCAGAACTTATAGTACATATTATGAATATGGATTTATTTATGGTGGTATATATGTTTTTGGCTTTTGTAATTGGCTGGAAAAAAAGTGTGAAGATATTGGTATAGACAAAATTATATTTTTAGCAAGAGATGGGGATATTTATCAGAAAGTTTATAATAAATATTTTGGAAAAATAAAAAATGAATACATATATTGGAGTCGTTTTACTTGCATGAAATATTTAAGTGAGCGTAACAGAGACGCATTTATTAGTCGTGTAATAAAACATAAGGAGAAAACTTTTTATGAAGAAAAATTAGGAGATGTGTTAGAGGCTTTTAATATTGCAATTAATGAAGAAAAACTAAAAAAATATGGGTTGTATACTAGTTCTGTTATATCAAAGAATAATGAGGAAGCTATTAAAAAGTATTTGGAAGATGAATGGACAAATATAGTAAAAAAATTTGATGAAGAACGAGATAATGTAATTGATGAATATAAGAAATTAATTGGAAATGCTACTAAGGTTGCTGTTGTTGACGTTGGATGGACAGGCAGTGGACCTATTGGATTTAAAACGTTTATTGAGAATTATGTAGTTTCTAAATGTGATGTATTTTGTTTTATGGCAGGTGCTTCAAGTTATTATGGAGATGGTAAATATATCACTTCGTTAATGTTAGATGGACATTTACATAGCTATTTATTTAGTCCAATGAAAAATAGAAGAAGTGAACAAATACATTATACATCTAATACTAAAATGACTAATAATGCGGTATTCGAACAATTTACACAGGCAATGTATCCATCATATAAAGGAAAAAATGGAGAAAATGAAGTATTTGATATACCAGAAGTAGAAAATTATAATAATACCTCGCAAATACACAAAGGAATTTTGGATTTTTGTAGTTTATATTATAAAACTTTTGAAAAAGATAAATATATGTATAATATTACAGGATGGGATGCATATAGACCTTTTGCAACTTTGACAAAACATACAATTTACTTTGAAAAAAATTTTTCTGATACAGCTTTTGCATATGGTTTTGGGGGAATGACATCGGAGTATAGGGTTGAAACAATTGGAGAAAGGGGGAATAGTAAATCATGATTTTGTATAGTGTATGTACAACATATCATTTGTTGGAAGCTATTGTACATAAATGTAATTATAAAAAGAATGATAAAGCAATATTGTTCATATCATCTTGGTTAAGAGATAAGTATGAATGGTATTCTAAATTAATAGGAATTTTTGAACAGATAATTGTCTTTGATGGGCATTATGAAGTCGATGAAAATGTTGAAAGTGAATTAAACGCATATTATGAAAAATTGTTTCTACATGAGAATATAAATATAAAGGATTTCACAGAAATTAATGTTTATGGTGCAGAACATTCTTTTGGAGCATATATAGCAATAAATCATATTCCATATTTATTTTGGGAAGAGGGAGCGGGAGCACTCGGAAAGGGAGCAGAAATGCGAGAGCACTTTCTAAAACACCATGGAGAAAAGAAGTTTGCATTTCAAAAGAAATATGCATTGGAGAGTGGAGAGGATTCTTGTGTACTTTATAGATATTATGATAGATATTTTCAAGAAAATGAAGTAATAGGAAGCAATTTGGTACACTTTGATTTAGCTGAAGAATTAATGAAAATGGATATAGATCAAAGAAATGAAATTGTGAACTTATTTTATGGAGAAGGAAATATAGAGACTAAAGAAAATACATCAGTTATTCTTACAGAAAATTTGGCTAATACGGATGTATTAACGTGGAATGAACAAATACTTTTGTATCAGTATATGATTGATTATTTTTTGCCTAATTACAATCTTTTTATAAAGCCTCATCCAGATGATTTGTTATATTATGAAAAATTGTTTGATAATATTGCAATAGTTAGGAAGAAATTTCCAGCGGAGTTATTACCTTTTATCTTTAAGAGATTGCCAGAATGTATTGCGACAGCTTCTTCGACAGCAATATATGGTTTTAGAAATATCTTCTCCAAAGTACTAGAGTTTAACTTTGAATTTACGCATAGAAAAGAGTTTTTGTATCTAAATAGATATTTTGTCGCACTATCTATTGTTAATCATTATTTAAGTTTGGGTTGGAAATTAAATTTAATCGGTGTTAATCAATGTATTATTAATAATTTTTCAAAATTTTGTAATATTGGTACGCAGGACTATAGAGTACACTTAATAGAAAATTTAGAAAATGCTAATAAAGGAAATATATGGTTAATTGATAATATAAAACTTGAAAATCAAGACTCTGTAAAAGTATGTAATTTTTTAAATGAATTACCAGAGAAAAATATAGTTATATTTATTAATTCTAATCAGCAATATGGATTTTATAATTATTATTATAAAAAAATATGGGAGAAAATCACTCCAATTGAAATCTACGTGGAAAAATTAGAAGAAAAAGATAAAAATCTTTTTGAGGGTCCCTCTATTATAGAGTCAGGAAGTGAAATTATATATTGTTATGGGAAGGAGAAATTAGATATGGATTCAGTAAAAAGAGAACTGCCGCATGTAGGAATTAGTTTATCTGCTAATGAGTTGGATGGTGATAAAAAACAAATAAAATTATTAGAAGGAATGTTGGAAGCAACCGAGAAAAGGTTACTTTATTATATGGAAAAAGAGAAAGAAGGAAATACAAAATGAAAGTAGTGTGCGTAATACCAGCAAGATATGCTTCAACGAGACTCCCAGGAAAAATGTTAATGGATTTATGTGGACATCCTATGATTTGGTGGGTATATCAAAATGCTATGAAGGTTAAGGAATTTGACGAAGTTGTGATAGCAGCAGATGATGTCAAAATACAAACAGTTTGTGAACAATTTGGAGCTAAGGTAATAATGACATCAAATAATTGTAGTTGTTTGATTGATAGATTGTATGAAGTATCTGACAGGATTGAGGCTGATTATTATGTATCTATCAATGGAGATGAACCAATATTGGAATCTGAAGTTATGCCCAAGGTGATTCCTGACGTTGTAGAACTAGATAAACCTGTAGTGAGGGGATTAGCGCGAGAATTTACAGATCCAGCAGAAGTTATAGATCCAGGAAATATGAAGATGGTTATAGGAAGGGGAGGATATTGTTTATATAGATCTAGAAGTCCAATTCCTTATCCACAAACCACAACTAACTTTACATATAAAAAGTATGTAGGTGTAGAGCTATTCAATCGAAAAGCACTAGAATTTTATGTTTCAACAGAACCGACAGAAATTGAAAAGATCGAGGATATAGGAGCACTTAGATTTTTAGAATATGGAATACCTATTCATTATGATATAGTAGATAGCAATTCTTTATCTATAGATACTTTGAAGGATGTAGAAAAGGTAAGAAAAATTTTGGAAGAAAGGCAAAAAAATAATGAATGGTGTTAGAATTTTAGATTGCACATTAAGAGATGGTGCATATGTTGTTGATAAATTCTTTGGTGAAAATGTAATTCAAGGAATTATAGGCGGACTGGTAAAATCTAAAATTGATATTATTGAAATTGGATTTTTACAGAATGAAGGCAAAGGAGAAGGAAAAACAATTTTTTTTGATTCTACGGATGCAGAAAAATATATAATTCCAAATGAAAAGTGTTCTTATGCAGTATTAGCCGATTATAGCAGATATAATTTTGATAATTTAGACGAATATTCAGGAAAATCCTTTGATATTGTACGAGTTTGCTTTTTTAAAAAAGAAAGATATGATGTAATAGCGTCGTGCAGGAAAGTTAAAGAAAAAGGTTATAAGGTGTTTATACAACCGGTTGATATAATGGGATATTCTGACGAGGAATTGCTTGATTTAATAAAAATGGTAAATGAAGTCGAACCATATTGTTTTTCAATAGTAGATACATTTGGTTCCATGTATAGCGATGATTTAGAAAGAATTTTTACATTCGCAAATCATAACTTAAATAGAAAGATTCAAATAGGTTTTCACTCTCATAATAATTTACAATTATCAAGCAGTTTATCGCAAGAGTTTATACGAATGGCAAAAGATAAGAGAGATATTGTTGTAGATACAACTCTTAATGGGATGGGAAGAGGCGCTGGTAATACCCCTACAGAATTGGTTGTACAATATATGAATGCTAAGCAAAAGGGAAATTATGATCTGGATTTTCTGTTAGATACTATAAATGTATATATAGATAATATAAGGCAAAAAGTAGAATGGGGATACACTATTCCATTGTTTATAGCCGGATGTTTTGGTGCACATGTAAATAATGTTTCTTATTTACTTAAAAGAAATTGTATAAGAGCAAAAGATATTAGATATTTAATAAATTCTTTGGATGTAAATCAAAGAAAACGTTATGATTATGAGTTGCTTGAAAACAAGTATTTGAATTATATTACATCAGATATAGACGATAATAATGAATACAGTAAATTAGGTAGCGAATTAAATGGAAAAAATATCTTGCTTTTAGCCACGGGTAAAAGCATTATTGATAGCAGAAAAACTATACAACAATATATTTTAGATCATAATTGTGTTGTTATATGTATTAATAATGTAATAGATAAATTAAAATTGGATTATGTATTTATAAGCAATAATAAGAGGTTTGATTATTGGAAAAATAATAATGCTTTTAAAGAGTACAAAAAAATTGTAACATCCAATATTTCAACTTCAATGGAAAATGTTTATAAAATATCTATTAGAAAGCTAGTTAAAAGCGGGTGGAATAATCTGGATAACGCACTTATTTTAGCATTACGTTTCTTAGATAATTTTGATTTGAGTTCATTAGCAATTGCGGGAGCAGATGGATATTTTGACACGAGTGGTGCGAATTATGCAGTTGAAGATTTTGAAAATAATGACATAATTCAAAATGCAGACAATATTAATAATGAAATTGAAAATATGCTATTAAATTTTAAAAATTGTAGAAAAAGTAAGTATGAAATTTCATTTATAACTAGTTCACGATATGAGGAAGTATTTACGGAGGAGAATTGGTGAAATATTTAATAATGGATGTAGATGGAACATTGACAGATGGTAAACTGTATATTGGAAATGATGGAGAAATGTTTAAGGCATTTTCAGTAAAAGATGGATGTGGTATACATGATTTATTACCCAAACATAGAATTGTGCCAATAATAATAACTGCAAGGCAAAGTGAAATTGTTAAAAGAAGATGTGAAGAATTAAATATTTTACATATATATCAGGGATGTAGAAATAAAACAGATAAATTAATTGAACTTGCCCAAAAATTTGAAAAAAAAGTAGTGAAAGGTAAAATAGAAGATTTTGCATATATTGGGGATGATATAATTGATTGTGAGTGTGTAAAAATGTGCGAAAGAAGTGGATGTCCGGCTGATTCGTGTAGTGAAGTTAAGGAAAGTTGTCAATTTGTAAGCCAATATAAAGGCGGAGAAGGGGCAGTTAGGGAGTTTATAGAGTGGTTAATTAATAATAAATTTGTATCATAAAAAAGAGCTGTTTTTATACGGAAAATAATATTTTTATTTAGAGGTAACTATTCAGAACCATGCAAATTAAGGCAGAATATGCTTGTTTACAAGCATATTTGACTCAATTTAT
>ERZ1673740.2473-NODE-2473-length-10508-cov-16.144456_pt1 | contig 10508 bp, 7 predicted proteins | sample MGYA00580221_ERZ1673740 | MGnify/ENA primary metagenome ERZ1673740 (study PRJEB41218, sample SAMN15661786) | gut metagenome | host: Homo sapiens | place: Canada: London | collected 2015-08-20/2019-03-30 | study: EMG produced TPA metagenomics assembly of...
AGTCTTCCGTATGGAATTTAAGTTTACGTGCGGAATTTACTTTTTCACTCAAGCATTTTTTTACATTTTATTTACGCTTCAAACATAGTTTGTTTTTCCTGATTCTGTGCGCTTTCAGCTGGCTTTGCATTTTCCAACACCACGTTTTCTCCCGGATTATCAAAATCAAAACTGATTCTGTCGTCCTCAAATTTCAGGCAGGTATCAAACACATTCCCCGCTTTTGATGTAAATCCGGTTATTTTTTTCTTCGTCTTTCCGGTCTCAAAAAGTTCCTGCATAACGGCTTCCTCTAACTCCACCTTTGCCACCGTATGTGCCACTTTAAATCCACATTCACACTCGTAATACCACTGGGATTTTTTCATAAAGTGTCCACATTTTGGACATTTTAAGGTCGTGTCTACAGGCTTTGGTTTCTCCGGAAAATCGAACGTCACCTGTCCCTCCGGCGTAAGCTTCAACGGTGCGTCAAACATCATGCCGGTCTTTGCGATAAAACCTTTGATGACTTCCGTTCTGCCACGGAGCAGCAGTTCTTTCACCTGTGCCTCCTTCAGCTTCACGCCCGCGATTGTTCCGATAGCAAATTTACAGCTCTCCGGATTGTCTTTGGAATAATTGGCACATCCATAGCCAAACGGGGTCTGGATGATCTCACCTCCACAGAGTGGGCAGACTGCATCCTTCACTTTTACAGGCTCAAGATCCGTAAAATCGAATTTTAACCCGGTCACTTTTCCGGCTTCATCCCGGCTCAACACCACGCGCGCATCAAATTTTTTTCCGGTTTTCGACTTAAATCCACGGATCGTCCCGGTTCTTCCATTTATCAAAAGTTCTCTGACCTGTGATTCTGTCAGTGATTTCTCTGCCATTTTCCCAATGGAGAAGCGGCAGCTTTCCGGATTCTCTTTGGAATAGTTTGCACATCCAAACCCAAACGGTGTCTGGACGATTTCTCCTCCACAGAGCGGACAGACAACATCTTTTACTTTTTTTGCTTCCACATGTTCAAAATCAAATTTTATAACCGCTTTACCGTTTTCATCTTTTTCCAGACAGAGACAGGCATCAAATTTTTTTCCGTTTTTTGACTTAAATCCGCGGATTGTTCCGGTTCTTCCATTCGTAATGAGTTCTGTGAGCTGTGACACATTCAGACTTTTCTCTGCAATTTTTCCGACAGAGAAATCACAACTGTCCTCTTCCTCCCGGTCAAAATGAATACACCGGAACCCATAGGCTGTCGTCACAATGTCACCGCCGCAGGACGGGCATTTGATTCCTTCCACCACCTGTGGTTCATTTGCCGAAAAATCAAAACTGATATTGATTTTTCCCTCCTCATCCTTCTGCAAAACAAGTGACGCCGGGAATTTCTTCTTCGATTTGGAGACAAAACCATCCAGAACATCTGTTCTTCCTTTCGTAATCAAATCCTTGAACTCTTCCTCCGAAAGATCACGCCCTGCAATCGTTCCGATGGAAAAACCACAGCCGGTGCCGTCTTTTTTATAATTGCTGCACCCATAGCCAAACGGTGTCGTCACAAGCTCCGCACCGCAGACCGGGCAGGCAATTCCCAGCTTTTTCTTTGCCACAATGCCCCTTGCGCCCTTTCCTGCCAGCGGCTGGATCTGTGCCACAAGCTGTGACGTCAGATTCCGTTCCACCATGTTTAATGTCTCTTTTCGGATGAAATCCTCAAGTTTTTCCCGGTAATCTTCCATGATCACCGTTCCGCGCGTGATTCCGTCAAGTCCTTTTTCCCACGAAGCAGTCATTTTCGGATTCAAAAGTGCCGGGACGGTCATATTTACGACTTCATAAACCATCTCGCCCAGCACCTCCGGCGACAGAATCTGCGATTTTTTATTCAGGTGCAGATAACCGATGCGCACAAGTTTTTTGATGATCTCCGCACGGGTGGCGGAAGTTCCGATTCCGGAGCCTTTGATCTGTGCGCGCAGCTCTTCATCCTCGATCAATTGCCCAGCATTTTCCATCGCAAGCACCATAGAACCGGAAGTGTAGCGTTTCGGCGGCTTTGTGCTTCCCTCTTTTAGAGAATAACCATTGACCGGCAATTCCTGCCCCTTCGTCAACTGATCTGCCAGTTCTAAAAGTCCCGGACTGTCCGTCTCCTCATTCTCATCCTTGCCGCTTTCTTTTTCTGCCTCCTGTCTTCTGCCTGCAATCTCTAAAAATCCCGGCACCTTTAATGCTTTTGCACCGGCAAAAAGTTTTTCTTCTCCGACAGCCACCACAAGTTTTACCGTCTGATATTCTGCTGACGGATAAAAAATACTTAAGAAACGCCGGACGATCAGATCATACACACTTCTCTGCAGTTCATTTAAAGAACGCAGCTCTGTGAGCTGTCCGGTCGGAATGATCGCATAGTGATCGGTGATCTTCGAGTCATCCGTATATTGGGTCTTCGCAATGTTGTAATGAAGTCCCTCCTTCATGATACGCTCCACATACCCCTGCACCGGTTCATAGCCTTTCAGTCTGCTGATATTTTTTCCGATTTCTTTTGCCACTGCCGTTGAGAGAACACGCGCATCCGTTCTCGGATAAGTAGTCAGTTTTTTCTCATAGAGATCCTGTGCCACCTGCAATGTCTCATCCGGACTGATCTTAAAGCGCTTCGAACACTCGGCCTGCAGTTCTGCAAGGTTAAAAAGAAGTGGTGCCTTTTTCCGCGAGGTTCCGCGCTCAATGGAGGAGACAACCGCTGTTTTCCCGGAAAGCTCTGTAATTAAGCTCTCCGCAGACTCCTGCTTTTTAAATCCGTTTTCCTTATACAATAATGGAGATTCAAAGTATTTCGACCCCTCCACCGCTTTCCACTCCGCCTCGATGTTCGCATCCGTGAAACTTCCGATCACACGGTAAAATGGTGTTTCCACAAAATTGCGGATCTCACGCTCCCTTATCACGACCATACCGAGAACGCAGGTCATGACACGGCCGACTGCAATTGCAGTATAACTTCTCGTCCCCGCCGCATCATTTAAAAGATTTCCGTATTTCACGGACATTGCACGGGAAAAATTAATTCCCATTGCGTAATCCTCAATGGTCCGCATAATGCCGGATTTTCCGAGGTTTGCATAATCTGACATCGGTTTTGCCTCACGGATGCCCCGCCTGATCTCCTCCTCTGTCTGGGAATCGATCCAGACGCGCAGCTCTTTCATCCCCTCGCGGACACCGCCGAACATACGGATGTTTTCCTCGATGGTCTGTCCTTCTTTTCCGGCATCCCCTGCCCAGTAGACGGTATCGATATCCTCGCGGTGCAGCATTTTGTGTACCACGTCATACTGTCTGCTGACTGCCGGGATCACATCATATTTGTAATCTTTCGGAAGAAAAGGAAGATCCTCTAACTTCCATTTTTTATACTTTTCATCATATACCTCCGGGTAGACCATCTCCACAAGATGACCGACACACCAGGTAATGACGTAATCACTATTTTCTATGTATCCGTCATTTCTGCCTGATACACCAAGAATCCGTGCGAACTCCTGCGCAACACTTGGTTTCTCCGTTATAATTAATGACTTTGCCAAAAAAATTCCTCCAACTTCTGTAATTCTTACTTCTTTCCTAAATAAGAAGTTTTATAATTCATTCATATCGACCAGAATATATCTGGTATCCTCTTCTGCAAGCTGTCTGATCTCTTCTGAAAAACCTTTTGCCGAAAACAGAAAGAAATACTTTGCATCAATTTTTGCCTGCTTCATACTCTTTAACAATTCTTCTTTCATCTCCATGGTAAATTCCGGCTGATTCCAGTTACAGTATCCGACAATATTCTCCCGCACAGAGTTCTGTGCAATAATGTCGATATTTCCTTCTTTTCCAATCCATGTTCCCATCTTACTGATCTTCATCGGAAGTTTTCCAATCAGATTCAAAAGTCCTACATATTCCATGCATACTTCCTTGAAATAGCGTTCCAGATATTCGTCGATTCCCGATGTGATATACGCATCGTAGAACTGTTCCGGACTCATCATATAAAGTTCGGAAAGATGTGGATACACAAAACGGAACCAGAAATTCACATAATTATCCTTAATACGATAGACACCTTTTTTCGTGTTTTCCCATCCACCTGTCTCAAAAGAGGTCTCCTTTTCCACAATATGGAAGGTTCCGAGATTCTTCATGTACACACTGATTTTTGCACGCGAATAACCGGTTTTTAAATGAAGTTCATTTAACTTATCATAACCGCTTGCAATATAATAAAGAATCGTCTCATACACAGACAGTTCCCGCAGTTCTGCCGCGATCAGCTGCTCTGCTGCCCGGTGCATATAACCATTCCGGTTTAAAATATTTCTGCATATATTGGTTTTCAGATCCACGCGCTGATCCCAGTGGTTGATATAGCCTGCAACGCCGCCGATAACACCGTAAGTTCTGATACAGTCACTGACCTGATACTGTGGAAATGCACGTACCACCTCTAAGAAATTCAAAGGATTAATCTTAATCTTTCCATCGATTCTTTCGCTCTGCTCACCGAGTGCTGCAGGCATCTCCTGTTCCACCCATGCAACCGAAGAACTGCACAAAAGGATCAGCACTGGTCCCGGATAAAGACGTTTCATTCTTAATTTTTCAATGCTCTCCATAAAAGAGGCATCTTTTTTTGCAATCAATTGAAATTCATCAATCACAACCACAAGTTTTGACGCATCACCACTTTTGATCCGGTTAAAAAATTCGTCATAGCTGTGCTTTGTAATATTCGTCGAAAACTTCTGCCGGATTTCTACCTCCATCTGATTTCTCTGTTCCTGTTCCGATGCCTGTCTGCTGCGATAATAAAAGTACTTCTTATTTGAAAGAAACGCCTTCAATAACTGTTCTTTCTCAGAATCTGTCCGTCCATACAACACATAGAGCTGATTTCCACTCTTCCCATAAATTGTCTCAAGCTCTTTTAAAATGGATGTCTTCGCTACCATAAGAAACCTCCCATTTCTATCTGTTTGTTCGTTACCCTCAATATAGTAAAAATTATATCATTTTTTAACTTTTACGACAACCCGGTTCTTGCCATATAAAAAGATACATAAGAAATGACCGGAACAGCATTTTACTGTTCCGGTCATTTCTTTACAGTCCACACATCTGTGATACGGACTTTTTAAATCGCTATGATGTTCTTTCTTATTTCTTTGTGATGTAACCCTGTGCTTTTAACAGCTCTGCGCAGAGCACTGCACCACCTGCTGCACCTCTGACGGTATTGTGGGATAAACCGACAAACTTCCAGTCATAAACGGTGTCCTCTCTCAGACGTCCGACAGAGATTCCCATACCGTTCTCGAAGTTGACATCCAAGGAAATCTGTGGTCTGTTGTCCTCCTCTAAATACTGGATGAACTGCTTTGGAGCACTTGGAAGATTTAATTCCTGTGGAACTCCACTGTAGTTTCTCAATGCTTCGATCAACTGTTCTTTGGTTGGTTTCTTTTTGAATTTTACAAATACGGCTGCGGTATGTCCATTTAATACCGGAACACGGATACACTGGCATGTGATAACCGGAGATGCTGCAGGAACAATCTCTTTCTTCTCATCATCAATGTGTCCCCAGATCCGGAGCGGCTCTTTCTCGGATTTTTCTTCCTCACCACCGATGTATGGAATGATATTTCCAACCATTTCCGGCCAGTCTTTGAACGTTTTTCCTGCTCCGGAAATTGCCTGATAAGTAGTTGCCACTACTTCGTATGGCTCAAACTCTTTCCATGCGGTGAGAACAGGTGCATAAGACTGGATGGAGCAGTTTGGTTTTACAGCAACGAAACCGCGCTTTGTGCCAAGTCTTTCTCTCTGATATTTGATAACTTCCATATGTTCCGGATTGATCTCCGGTACGACCATCGGCACATCCGGTGTCCATCTGTGTGCACTGTTGTTGGATACAACCGGTGTCTCTGTCTTAGCGTATTCTTCCTCGATCTTTTTGATCTCTTCTTTTGTCATGTCTACTGCTGAGAAAACAAAATCTACTTCTGCCGCAACTTTTTCTACTTCGTTGACGTTCATGACAACGATCTTTTTTACTGCTTCCGGCATTGGAGTATCCATTTTCCAACGATCACCAACTGCCTCTTCATATGTCTTACCGGCACTTCTTGGGCTGGCTGCAATCGTTGTCACCTCAAACCATGGATGATTCTCCAGCAGAGAGATAAATCTCTGTCCTACCATACCTGTTCCACCAAGAATACCTACTTTTAACTTCTCACTCATTGCCTAATCTCCTCGTCTTTCCCTGTTCGTTCGAAGAACCGTCCCCTGTTACCCTGGCTCTTCTCATTCATGACAATCGAATATCCGCAGACCGTGCATTCCATTGTTTGTCCGTCCATCACGAACAGCTGTCGTTATAGTGAATATATTATGCTATTTTTCTCAAAAAAGCAATGGTCTATTTTGTAAAAAAATGTCATCTTTCCGGGTATTCTTTGTGCATTTTTTACAATAACGTTTTACCGTGTTAAAGTTTCCTTTTTCCAATCCTCTGCAAGATATGCCTTTTCTGCCTCGATCACTTTCTCCATGGCTGCCTTTCCCGGCGCCCCGATCGTCAATCGGTTATTCACGCATGTCTCCATGGAAATCTCTTCATATATATCTTCCTCAAATACCGGACAGATAGCCTTTAACTCGTCTAAACTCATATCGTCGATCGCAATTCCGCGTTCAATACAGTAGAGAACGATTTTTCCGATAATGCCGTGCGCATCACGGAATGGAACACCATGTTTTACCAGATAATCTGCTGCATCGGTTGCATTGGTAAATCCGTTGTTTGCGGACAGACGCATTTTACCCTTATTAAACTTCATGGTTGCGAGCATTCCGGTAAATAATGCAATACATCCTTTGACGGTATCCATGGCATCAAAAGACAGTTCTTTGTCCTCCTGCATGTCCTTGTTGTAGGCAAGCGGGATTCCCTTCATCGTGGTAAGTAATGACATTAAAGCGCCATAAACACGTCCGGTCTTGCCGCGCACAAGCTCTGCGATATCCGGGTTCTTCTTCTGAGGCATAATACTGCTTCCGGTACTGTAAGCATCATCAATCTCGACAAACTGATATTCATTGGAGTTCCAGATAATGATCTCCTCGGAAAATCTGCTCAAATGCATCATGATGGTTGCACACGCGGACAAAAACTCGATCAGGTAATCGCGGTCGGAAACACCGTCCATACTGTTTAACGTCGGACCATAAAAACCTAACAGTTCCGCCGTGTACTCACGGTCCAATGGATAGGTTGTTCCTGCTAATGCACCGGAACCGAGCGGACAGTAATTCATTCTCTCATAAATATCGTGCAGTCTTAAGCGGTCGCGCTTAAACATCTCAAAATATGCTCCCATATGGTGCGCCAGTGTGATTGGCTGAGCCTTCTGCAGATGGGTAAATCCCGGCATGATCGTCTCGGTATTTGCCTCCATGATCTTAAGGATCGTCTCTAATAATTCTTTTAAAAGATCATCTGTATGTAACAGTTCGTCTCTTGTATACAATCTCATATCCAGTGCGACCTGATCGTTACGGCTTCTTCCGGTATGCAGTTTCTTTCCGGTATCTCCGAGGCGGTCGATCAGATTTGCCTCCACAAAACTGTGGATATCCTCGTATTCGGATGTGATCTCTAACTTGCCACTCTCTACTTCCTCACGGATTTCTTTTAATGTGCGGACAATATCGTCTCTCTCCTGCTCCGTCAGAATGCCCTGTTTTGCAAGCATTGTCACGTGCGCAATACTGCCTTCGATATCCTGTTTATAAAACTTCTGATCAAATGTAATGGACGCATTAAAATTATAGACAAGCTGATCTGTCTCCTTTGTAAAACGTCCTCCCCACAACTGTGCCATGGTGTTTTCCTCCTTATGATAAAGTTTTTTCCTGATTCTTTTCTGCGATCTCCCTGTCCCTCTGATTTTTCGAAAAAACACATCCGCAATAATACTGCCGGTACATGCCGTACTGCTCCGATAATTCCACCGAACGCTTATATCCATTCTTCTTCTTAAAATCAGAATTCAAATATGCAATGCCATATTCTTCCGCCAGGGCATCTCCGATCTCATTGAGCTTTTCTGCATTTTTTAACGGACTGATGGATAAAGTCGTCGTAAAATAATCCATCTGCATTATTTTTGCAAGCTCTGCCGCTTCCCCAAGCCTTAGTCCATAACATCGGAAACAGCGTTCGCCGCCCTCCGGACAGTCCTCAAGTCCTTTTGCCATCTCATAAAAACGCTCTTTCTCATATGCGCCTTCCACAAAGTGGATTGGATATTTCACCGGAAGTTTTTCAATAAACTTCTGCTGCTCTTTTACCCGCTTTTCATATTCTTCCTCTGGATAAATATTCGGATTATAATAAAAAACAGTAATTTTAAAATAATTCGAAAGATATTCTAAGCAGTAAGAACTGCACGGCGCACAACAACTGTGCAATAACAGCGTCGGTACGCGGTTTTCCCGCTCGTTTTTTTCAATAATCTGTTCTAAAACTTTTTGATAATTTACCTTGTTCATATTAACGAATTTTACTTTAAAGTGCAAGCTAAAAGCTGTTTTGCTTTTTCCTCCCATGTATATTTATGCTTAAATTCTGTATAAGCATTGTTCTGAATTTCCCTGCAGAGTGGACGGTTTGTAAGAAGTTCCGCCGCATAATCCGACAAAGTCCTGATGTCCTTCAGTGAATACATGCAGACCTGCTCCCCGTCTTTTAAAATCCGTTTCAGATACGGATTCTGATCTGTCAGAACAGTGCAATGATTCGCCATACCTGCAAAAATGCGGTCATGTGCCCCATGATTAAAAAATGGCGACACATTTAACAGCACATCCGCATGGGCAATTTTCTCAAATGACAGTCCAAACACCACCGCTTTTTCTCTCGTCACATAAGCTTCGTTGCAGCTTTCATACTTTTCCCAGCCCTCGCCGACTAAGCGCACCGGTATTTTTGCTCTCACAAGTTCATCCACCGCCGCTTTCCGGAAATAATCCCTGATATAAGCGTCCACGGAATACATTGCGTTCATAAAAAGTGCAAACTTATCATCCGGTAATTCCTCGCCGTGCGCCTTTAAAAGTTGCCCAAATCCCGCCTCCATCGGAAGGATTGGATCTTCGATGCGCATTTCGATCAGCTCTTTCATATAAGAACGCAGTGGTTCCGGGGACAGTTCGACCATCTCGTAAATTTTGTCCGGTCTGTCATACGTTCCCATGAAAAGAACGGTGTCTGTCTCCGTCTTTTTGCCTCCTGTCACTGCCTCCGTAGCCCCAAGCGGCATGGTAAGTGTTTTCTTTACTCTCGGATAGTATCGTTTTACATATGCCTCCTGCGCCTCATCCAGAAAAATTCCATTCAGATTTTTCAGGTCAGCATTCAGACAGTTATAATGAAATAACGGATGATCTAAAATATAATCAAAGAATGGGCCATCCAGTTTATCAAGCACCGGTGTTCCGTCCTCCTCCACCATCCTTGTGATCGTGGAATTAAAATCTAAAAGCAGACGGTATTTCTGCCCGTAAAGCGGTTGAAACACCGCATCCAGATCATCGTGTTCATCAAATTCACACACCTGCACATCAAAACCAAGATCATCAAAGGCATCTGCCATCTGGTTTGCAAAAAAACTGCTCGACTGATAACAGATCTCTCTCGAACTAAATACAATGATTTTTTCTTTTTCCGACATAACATTGATTCCTTTTTCAGAAAAAGACTGCCGCCGGGAAATTGTTTCCACTGTGCAGCAGCCTTCTGTTTTCTACTCTCTGATAAATTTTAAAGATAAAATTCCAACTACATAAACCAGTGCGCATAACACCATAAAAATCAGTTTTCCGCAGATCGCACCAGCTATGATCTGTACCAGCACAACCAGACCATGCAGCCAGATTGGAACATCGTGCAGACAAACCGCGATTCCTGCCTCTAACACAATGATGAGACACACCGGAACCACCGGAATCTTAAGTGCAAGAATGCTCACAAGAATTGCTGCAAGAGCAACCACGATCACTCCAAAAAGGAGTAGATACTGTTTATTATCCTCATAAAAAGCAAGTACCGGATTCTGCTGTCTGTGTCTGAACTTCTTCTTGGACTTCTTCGCATTCGTGCGCTTGAAATCCTCCACTACAACATTCTCCTGCTTATTCTCATTCTCTGCCATTTAAAAATCCTCCAAAAATATTGCTAAATATAAACGTGACCTCATTATATCAATTCCCTTTCAAAAGAACAAGTAATTGTGGAAATATTCTTTTTTTTCCTATATAATGAGGCAGAAAATAAGAAAGGCATGGTTATGAATATGAACAATAAAAACTGGGTTTCCGTGTGGGGAAATGCCCGGGAGTTTGACAGTTGAATATCAAGAAAAGTACTTGCAGGTCTTATAAAACCTGCA
>ERZ1673740.2492-NODE-2492-length-10424-cov-3.338509_pt1 | contig 10424 bp, 8 predicted proteins | sample MGYA00580221_ERZ1673740 | MGnify/ENA primary metagenome ERZ1673740 (study PRJEB41218, sample SAMN15661786) | gut metagenome | host: Homo sapiens | place: Canada: London | collected 2015-08-20/2019-03-30 | study: EMG produced TPA metagenomics assembly of...
TCTTTGATTTTTTGCGGAAGGTGTATTGATAAAGCATCTGCAACAATAATAAATTCATCGCCACCATAACGAATAGCAATCTCATCTTTTGAAATCGTATTTAAAATGATAGAAGAAAGTTCTTTAATTGCACTATCACCCATATCATGACCATAGACATCATTTATTTTTTTCATATAATCCATATCAATAAAATAAATAAGGGCTTGCTTATCTTTTTGAATAAGTTGTTGATAAAGGTTTCTACCATATTGGTTCATACCAAAACGATTATATAAGTGTGTTAGTGAATCTTTGACATAAAGACTTTCTAGTTTTTCGTTTAATGAACTTAAAACTTGTTTTTTACGTATACTTTCAATCGTTAATCCTAAGAGCTTTAAAATAATGGTCATATAATTAATAGAAATATTTTTTGAATAATTGTCAAAAGCTAAATAACCAATAGCGACACCATTATTACTTAAAGAAGTATAAATCATATAACGAGATTTATATTCTTGAGGAAGAATGAGATCTTTAGAAAATTCTTGATAAATATGTTTTGTATCAGGGGATGACTTTGGATAAGTCATAGCCATTAAATACATAGTTTTAGAAAAATATGTAATATTTTCAGACATTTCATCAATATATTTAGAATTCATCATTAAATAGATTTGTTTATATCCAAAATTTTGAGATTCTTTTTCAAAAACATCTAATAAATCATAAAAATTAGAAGCTTCTGAAAGTAATATTTCTAAACGTTCTGTTGATTCAAAAAAACAATTACTATGATAAGTATAAGATAAATATTCTTTTTTTAAGTCGTAATCATCTTTTTCATTGATAGGGTACCCGCAGCTTGCACCTTTGATGATTTTAAAAGGAGTATACACAATGGAAATCTTCTTTTTCATAATTAAATCACGTGCTGTTTTTAAAGCGGTATAAGTTATCGTATGATAATCACGACTAATTGTTGTAATTCGTGGAGAAGATGCTTTAGCAATCGTAATATTATCAAATCCTGTAACATAAACATCTTTTCCCACTTCTAAACCCTTTTGTTGAAAATAAACAATGACACCATGAGCAAGGTTATCATTGGCACAAACAACAAGTTCAGGTAAATGATTGAATAATTTTTCACCGGCAATTTGTCCATCAATTGTATTCCAGTTTCCTTCGATAATTTGAATATCTTCTAAATCTTTAGTTGCTTGTAAAAAGCCGGCTTTTCTAAGACGTGCTTCTCTTGAAGACATAGGTCCAGAAACATAAGCTACTTTTTGACAATTTCTTTCAGCTAAAATTGTTTGAGTAAGTTTGTAAATTGCTTGTTGATTGTCTGTTCCTACATAAACACAATCTTTAATAGGATCATTAATAGAAATAACAGGAATATGATATTTGTGAGCTTCTTCAATCATTTGTTGGCGATAATCTTTATAAAAATTGGAGTTTGTTTGAAAAATCAAAACGTCATAATCTTTAATATTGGGAAGCTTATAGAGTTCTAATAAGCTATCCATAGGGTGAACAAGACCATAATTTCCAAAGGTTTCAAACATGTCAATGAATATATCTTGATAATCATTTAAAAATTGATTGATCGCATTTTGTTTTTCTTGGACAATTTCAAAAAGCCAATCAGATGAGAAAAAAGCAATTTTATAAGTCATAGAAATGCCTCCTTATCTATAATTATATCATTTTTTTTGTAGAAAGAATATTGATGTTTTTAAAATAACAACGTTATAATAACGGTGTTATTTTAATGATGGAGGAAATCTATGAGGCAAGAAACTGTAGGCGTTACAGAAAACCTATTAAAAAGTGCAACAGAAGAATTTTTAGAAAAAGGATTTATGAAAGCAAGTCTAAGAAATATATCTGCCAAAAGCGGGGTCAGTACAAATTCTATTTATACTCGTTTTAAAGATAAAGAAGGTTTGTTTTCAACAATCGTCAAAGAAACAGTGGATGGGTTGATGAATATTTATCTTGAGAGTATTCAAAAAGCAACCTATAGTCCTGATCTTAATCAAGCTAATTATGAAGGAGAGGAAGGAACAGATTTTGTTTTAGATTATATTTATCAACATTTTACAGAGTTTAAATTGATTTTTTGTTGTTCTACTGGTTCTCAATATGAACATTTTTTAGATGAACTTGGAAAAATCGAAGAATCTTATTACCAAGAGCTTGTTGATAAATATGGTAAAGAAGGTTTTACAGTAGATCCATTCTTTATTCATGTATTTTGTCGGGCAGGCTGGCAAACGATGTATGAACTTGTTGCACATGATTGTTCTTATAAAGAAGCTCAATCATTTATGAATAGCACGAAGTTGTTTAATGTTGCTGGCTGGAAAGCAGTTATGGGTATTGATGAGTAAATAGACAGGGAAACCTGTCTAAAGTTAACATCGGGAGTTAGCAAAAACTAACTAACAGGAGGAATTTTATGAAAGAAAAGAAAGAAAGTACATTATCGAAGTTGATGCACTTTGCAGGGAATCATAAGTATTATGTTTATGCTTCATGTATTTTAGCTGCTATGAGTGCTTTTATTGCTTTAGTTCCTTTTTACGATATGTGGCGTATCCTCAAAGAGGTATTAGAAGTAAGACCAAACTTCAATGAAGCAATCCATATTAAAAGCTATGGATGGCATGCTGTTCTATTTGCTTTGCTTGCAATGGTTTTTTATATTGCAGCTTTAATGTGTTCACATAAAGCAGCGTTTAGAGTACGAACAAATATGTCAACAAAAATGATGGAACATATTATGAAGCTTCCTTTAGGGTATGTTGAAAGTCAAGGAAGTGGAAAAATCAGAAAAATTGTGATGGAATCAAGTGCTGCAACAGAAACATTTTTAGCACATAATGTGCCAGATAAAGTTGTTTCTAAAGCAACACCAGTTGGTTTGCTTATTATGATGGCAATCTTTGATTGGCGTTTAGGTTTAATGAGTCTTATTCCAGCAATCATTGCCTTTGTTTTAATGTTTACAGCAATGATGGGACCAAAGATGGCAGAAGATATGAAACAATATCAAAATGCTTTGGAAACCATGTCATCAGAAGCTGTTGAATATGTAAGAGGGGTACCGGTTGTTAAAACTTTTGGACAAACAATTTTCTCTTTTAAAAGGTTTAAAGAAGCGATAGATGAATATGAAAAATGGACGTTGGATTATACAAAGAGTATGATGAAACCAATGGTTTGTTTTACAACTTTTGCTAATGGTATCTTTGCCGCTTTGATTATTGCAGCTTGTTTATTTGTGGGAAATCAAATTACTGATCAATTTATTTTAAATTTATTCTTCTATATTTTAATTACCTCTATTTTAACGACAACTTTAATGAAAGTTGCTTATGCAGGTGAATCACAAATGCTTGTAGAAGATGCTTTAAATCGTATGGATTCAATTATGAAGGTACAACCTTTACCTGAAAGTAAACAAACTCAAATACCAAATGATGCTTCTATTGATATAGAAAATATCAGCTTTACGTATCAAGGCGCTTCAACTAAAGCCATTGATAACTTAAACATGCATATTAAATCAGGAGAACATGTTGCTTTAGTTGGACCAAGTGGTGGTGGTAAAACTACCATTTCTCGACTTGCCGCACGTTTCTATGATATTAATCAAGGAAAGATTACCGTTGGGGGAATGGATGTTTCAAAGGTTGAACCTGAAAAATTATTAGAACTTTATTCAATTATTTTTCAAGATGTCACATTATTTAATAATACAGTTATGGAAAATATTCGTATTGGTAAAAAGAATGCAACCGATGAAGAAGTGATTGCTACAGCAAAATTAGCGCATTGTGATGAATTTGTTGAAAAAATGCCTAATCAATGGAATACAATGATTGGTGAAAATGGTTCTGAATTATCAGGAGGACAACGACAAAGAATTTTTATTGCTAGAGCCTTTTTGAAAGATGCAACAATTATTTTAATGGATGAAGCAACAGCTTCATTAGATGTAGATAATGAATCACTGATTCAAGAATCTATTTCTAAATTAATTGAAAATAAAACTGTTTTAGTTATTGCTCATCGAATGAGAACAGTAGATGGTGTTGATAAAATTGTTGTTTTAAAAGAGGGTGTTGTTGCTGAACAAGGTAAACCACAAGAATTAAAACAACAAAAAGGGATTTATAAACATATGGTTGATATGCAAATGCAATCAAATGCATGGAAATATCAATAAATTTAAAATAAAACTTGAGTATTTTTGCTCAAGTTTTTTCTTTATATAGATACACTTTGGTAATAAAATACTTGCGTGATAATAAATAATCATTTATACTGTATAACAAATTCATGGAATATAAGGGGGAATTGACATGATTGATACAGGGGATACAGGATTCATGATGATTTGTAGTGCACTTGTACTCTTGATGACACCAGGTCTTGCATTTTTCTATGGCGGGATGGTTCGAAGAAAAAATGTTGTCAATACGATGATGACATCTATTTTTGTAATTGGTATAGCGACAGTTATGTGGGTCTTATTTGGTTACTCACTTGCTTTTGGAACGGATCATTTAGGTATTATTGGTGATTTAAGTCATTTAGGACTTGTTGGTCTTACTGGTAAAGTTGGAGAGTATGCTTCAACAATTCCTGATTTGGGCTTTGCAATGTTTCAAATGATGTTTGCCATCATTACACCGGCTTTAATTACAGGGGCTGTTGCCGGAAGAATGAAATTTAAAGCTTTATTTTTATTTATTATTTTTTGGTCTACAATTGTTTATTATCCAATGGCACATATGGTGTGGGGAATTGGGGGATTCCTTGCTAAAATAGGTTCTGTTGATTTTGCTGGAGGAAATGTCGTTCATATTTCTTCAGGAGTAAGCGCACTTGTATTATGTTTAATTTTAGGAAAGAGAAAGGATTATGGAAAAGCAAATTATCGTATTCATAATATTCCTTTTGTTGTTTTAGGCGCAAGCATACTTTTATTTGGTTGGTTTGGCTTTAATGCCGGAAGTGCTTTAAAAGCGGATGGTCTTGCTATTCATGCTTTTGCGACAACAGCTATTTCTGCGGCATCAGGTATGCTTTCTTGGATGATGATGGATATCCTTATGGCTGAAAAACCAACACTTGTAGGATGTGTAACAGGTCTTGTTGTAGGACTTGTTGCTATTACGCCAGGAGCAGGTTTTGTACCTGTTTGGGCTGCATTGATTATTGGTTTTGTAGGAAGTCCAATTTGTTATTTTATGATTTCTAAAGTTAAACAAAAATTTGGTTATGATGATGCTTTAGATGCTTTTGGATGTCATGGTATTGGTGGTGTTTGGGGAGGTCTTGCGACAGGCTTGTTTGCTCAAACATCTATTAATTCAGTAGCTAAGTGGAATGGTTTATTCTTTGGTGATATACACCTATTTATTGTACAAGTCATTAGTATTTTAGTAACGATTGTAGTAGCTATTGTAGGAACACTTATTTGTATTGCACTTGTTCGTTTGTTTACACCTTTAAGAGTTGAAAAACGTGATGAACAAGTAGGTTTAGATTTATCTGAGCACAATGAAACAGCGTATCCATCATTTAATGGTTTAGATTAGGAGGGATGGAAATTGATTAAAATAGAAGCGATTGTACGTGAAGAAAAATTAGAAGATGTTAAAGAAGCACTTTCAGAAATTGAAGTTCATGGAATTACAATTTATCAAGTTATGGGTTGTGGTAAACAAAAAGGATATCTTGAAATTGTTCGAGGACAAGAAGTTGAAATTAATATGCTTCCTAAAATTAAATTTGAAATCATTGTAAGTGATGAAAATTGGGAAAAGAAGACAATTGAAGCTATTCAAAAAGCTGCTTATACAGGACATCCTGGAGATGGTAAAATCATCAGCTATGATTTAAAAAGTGCTCTTCGTATTCGTACAGGGGAAACAGGAAAAGAGGCAATAAATTAAAATAGAGTTCAAAATGAACTCTATTTTAATTTACTATCGTAATTCGCAAAAGAATGATTTGCTAAAAAATCATCAGCTTCTTTTATAAGTTGATTTAATTTTTCATCTTCTACTTCTAAACTTGAATCCTTTAATAACAAATGATTTTTAGCTTTTTCAATTGAATAATAATTCAGTTCAGCCGCAAATCCTGGATTAGGTTGAATTATACAACTATTATAAGCTTCTAAAAGAGAAGCTAAAGAAATGCCATGAGGTTTAACATCTTTATATTGATCAAAATCGATATGACCTAAAGGTCCACCTTGTTTATATGCAACTGTTAATTTTTCAATAAGCTCTTTTTCTTCAGTTGATAAAGGTTGAAAATCTTTCATGCTTTCAATATTTTGTTTGACTTGTGTTAAATTAGACATTCCTGATAAAATAGCAAGAACGCTATCTAACTCACCACAGAAACGTAAAGCAAGAGAAGCGTCTGCTGTTAAGTTACTGTTTTTTTGGTGAACTTGCAAGCATACCACCTTTAACAGGCTCCATAATAATTACTTGTTTTTGATGTTTTCTAATAACTTCATAGCATGCTTTTGCTTGAATAAATGTACTGTTCCAATCATAATAATTTAAAGCAATTTGAACAACTTCGATTTCTGGGTGTTCATTTAAAATCAAGTCAAGAACATCGGCACTATCATGGAAAGAAATAGCGATATGTTTAATTTTTCCTGCTTTTTTCCATTCTTGCATATGTTCAAACATTTTACAGCTTTTAACAACACTATTGTAATGATGAATATTCATATTGTGTAATAAGAAATAATCAAAATATTCAACACCACAGTTTTCTAATTGCTGATTAAAAATTTGGACAACTTCTTCTTCCTTTTGGATAGAAAAAACAGGAAGTTTAGAAGCAAGCATATAACGTTCACGAGGATGACGTTCTACTAAACATTTTTTAATAGCGTTTTCGCTATGTCCATTATGATAAACAAAACTTGTGTCAAAATAGTTGAAACCAGCATCTAAAAAAGTATCAACCATTTGTTTTATTTGATCAAAATCAATATTTGTTGGATTTTCAGAGAGTTGAGGTAATCTCATCCAACCAAAACCTAAATTTTTTTTTATTGAATTTTTTCCTTTCTATGACTTTTCAAATAAATTATTCATTATTCTCTATTGATTAGAATAACCATCTAGGATACAATGTATTTACTAAAAGTAAATGCTGAAAGGAGAGATACCGTGTATAATCCTCTTTTAAAAACATTTGTCTATGTAGTGGAATTGGGAAGTTTTTCTAAAGCAGCGCAAAAGATGTATATTACACCAGCAAGTGTCATGAAACAAATAAATGCGTTAGAAGAACATCTTCATGTAAAATTAGTCAATCGTACCCATCGTGGCATAAAACTAACAGAACAAGGTCAAAAGGTTTATGATGAAGCTAAAATACTTATCGAGAATTCAGATGATTTTTTAAATAAAATTCAAGAGAAAACATTTTCTATTATTCGTATTGGTTCTTCTTTTTTAAATCCAGCAAAAGAATTTATTGATTTATGGCATAGTATCCCTACTTTAGCTCAACATTATAAATTACGTGTTGTTCCTTATGAAGATGATCATGATAAAATCATGGAAGTTTATCAATCATTAGGAACGAAATTTGATTTTTTAATTGGCGCCTTTAACTCAAGTCAGATTTTATCTTTTGCTTCTTGTAAACAACTAGGAACTTATGATGTTTGTGTGGCACTTCCTAGAAGTCATCCACTAGCCAAAAAGAAGAAACTCGCAATTACGGATTTATATAACGAAAAACTTTTATGTGTCAGCAGTGGAGATTGTTTAAATATTGATGATTTTAGAAAAGATATGCAAATATTTTATCCACAAATCGTTTTAGAAGATGTCGGTTACTTTTATGATTTAGATACCTTTAATCGTTGTGAAGAAGAAGGCTGTCTATTATTAACACTTGATGTTTGGGATAATATTCATCCTTCATTGATTACTTTACCGGTTGATTGGTCTTATCAAATGCCTTATGGCTTGCTTTATCAAAAACATCCCTCAAAACAAGTTGAGGAATGCTTAAAGGAAATTGATAAATATGTCAAATAGAACAAAATTACAATTAGAAGATGCATTTAAAGAACTTTTATTAGAAAAAACATTTCATAAAATAACGATTAAAGATCTTACGGATAAATGTCATATAAGTCGCATGGCTTTTTACTATCATTTTCAAGATTTGTATGATTTAACAGAATGGATTTTAATAGAAGATGCTCGAAAAGCTTTGAATGAAAAGAAAGATTATGCGCATTGGAAAGAAGGACTTTCTAATATTTTTGAAGCGGTTTATATTAATAAACCATTTATTCTAAATGTCTATCATGATATTTCTCGAGATAAAATTGAAAAGGTATTATTCAAACTTGTTCATGAATTGATAGAATCTGTTGTTGAAGAAAGAAGTAAAGATATTTTGATTTTAAATCAACAAAAGGATTTTATTGCTCATTTTTATAAATATGGGTTTGTTGGTGCAATGTTGGATTGGATTGATTCGGGAATGGATGAAGATTATCAAATGATTCTAGATGATTTAGAAATGACGGTATTAGGAACAATCGATTTATCGATACAAAACTTTACAAATAAGAAGAAGTGATAAAAAATTTATCATTTCTTTTTTATTGTAAATTTTATCTAAAATAGGGGAATGCTATGATTGAAGTGTAAAAAGAAAGGTGGAGTTGTTTATGAATCGTAAAAGTTTAACGATTGCTGCAACAACAGCGACGGCCGTTTCATCAGCAGTCCTTGTTGCTAAAAAAGTAAAGAATAATAAAAAGGATGAAAAGATAAATACGTATCGAAATACAGAATTAGGAAAGTATGATAAAAATGATAAAGGAATTTATTATACAAATGGAAATTATGAAGCTTTTGCCAGACCTAAAAAACCAGAAGGTGTTGAAAATAAAAATGCGTATTTAATAGGAAGTGGTCTAGCAAGTTTAGCGGCAGCTTGTTTCTTGGTAAGAGATGGACAAATGCCTGGAAAAAATATTCATATTTTAGAAGCAATGGATATTGCTGGTGGTGCCTGTGATGGTATTTTTGATCCTTCTAGAGGTTATATCATGCGTGGTGGTCGTGAAATGGAAAATCATTTTGAATGTTTATGGGATCTATTTAGAAGTATTCCTTCACTAGAAATCAAAGATGCCAGTGTATTAGATGAATTTTATTGGCTTAATAAAGAAGATCCAAATTATTCTTTATGTCGTGCAACCATTAACAGGGGGCAAGACGCTAAAACCAATGGACAATTTAATTTAAGTCAAAAAGGTTTCATGGAAATCATGAAACTGTTTATGACAAAAGATGAAGATCTTTATGATAAAACGATTGAAGATGTTTTTGATGAAGAAGTTTTTAATTCAACATTTTGGATGTATTGGCGTACCATGTTCGCCTTTGAAAATTGGCATAGTGCTTTAGAAATGAAACTTTATTTTCAACGTTTTATACATCATATTTCGGGCTTGCCTGATTTTAGCGCTTTAAAATTTACGCGTTATAATCAATATGAATCACTTATTTTACCAATGCAAAAGTATCTTGAAAAACATGGGGTTGATTTTCAATTTAACACAGAGGTAACAAATGTTTTATTTGATATTAAACCTGATAAAAATGTTGCTAAAACGATTGAATGTAACGTAAAAGGAAAAGAAAAAAGAATTTCCCTTAGCGAAAATGATTTGGTTTTTATTACCAATGGAAGCTGTACAGAGGGTACAATTTATGGAGATCAAAATCATGCTCCTAATGGAAATGCAGAAATACGAACAAGTGGATGCTGGAATTTATGGAAAAATATTGCTAAGCAAGATAAGTCTTTTGGACATCCTGAAAAATTCTGTAGTGATATTCAAAAAACAAATTGGGAATCGGCAACAGTTACAACATTAGATGATAAGATTATTCCCTATATTACGAATATTTGTAAAAGAGATCCTAAAACAGGACATGTTGTTACAGGAGGTATTGTCAGTTGTCAAGATTCATCATGGCTTTTAAGTTGGACTATTAATCGTCAAGGCCAATTTAAACAACAAGATAAAGATAAAGTCTGTGTGTGGGTTTATGGATTATTTACTGATGCAATAGGAGATTATGTTAAAAAGCCAATGAAAGATTGTACGGGAAAAGAAATTACCATGGAATGGTTGTATCACCTTGGTGTTCCAGAAGAATTAATAGAAGACTATGCAACCAACAGTGCTATCTGTATACCAACTATGATGCCTTATATTACGGCTTTCTTTATGCCAAGAAGAAAAGAAGATCGTCCGGATGTTATTGTTAAAGATGCAATTAATTTTGCCTTTTTAGGACAATTTGCACATACACCAAGAGATACTGTATTTACTACAGAATATT
>ERZ1673740.2496-NODE-2496-length-10415-cov-3.835618_pt1 | contig 10415 bp, 5 predicted proteins | sample MGYA00580221_ERZ1673740 | MGnify/ENA primary metagenome ERZ1673740 (study PRJEB41218, sample SAMN15661786) | gut metagenome | host: Homo sapiens | place: Canada: London | collected 2015-08-20/2019-03-30 | study: EMG produced TPA metagenomics assembly of...
TTGTGTGCATACTTGAAAGTCCGAAAAGAACTCCACGGCAGTCCGGGTCAAGATGGGGAGATTATATTCTTGTAAGACCCGACCCGCAGGTTATTTGGGACACACCTAAAAAGGTGAAAGGCTGGAAGAAGATGAACGGACACTATCACAGAAGCAACAAAGGTGGCGGTGAATGGGAGTTTTTCAATCTTCCAAATACATGGCAGATAAATTATGGAAAACTTGTGTTTAATCTTCAGCCGTTTAAGTTCAAACATACGGGACTTTTTCCAGAGCAGGCGGTAAACTGGGACTGGTTTGGAGAGAAGATAAAAAATGCAAAAAGACCGGTAAAGGTTTTAAATCTTTTTGCATATACAGGCGGTGCAACACTTGCGGCAGCATCGGCAGGAGCGAGTGTTACACATGTTGATGCATCAAAAGGCATGGTGACATGGGCGAAAGAAAATGCGGCGGCATCGGGACTTTCAGATGCACCTATACGCTGGCTTGTGGATGACTGTGTTAAGTTTGTGGAAAGAGAGATAAGACGAGGCAACAAGTATGATGGGATTATCATGGATCCGCCATCTTACGGCAGAGGACCTAAAGGTGAGATTTGGAAAATAGAGGAAAAGATACATCCATTCATACAGCTTTGTACGCAGATTTTGTCGGATGATCCACTTTTCTTTTTGATAAATTCTTATACAACAGGACTTCAGCCGGCAGTTCTTTCATATATGTTAAATACGGAACTTGTAAAAAAAATAGGCGGTAAAGTTGAGGCGGAGGAGATAGGACTTCCGGTGTCATCAAATGGTCTTGTACTTCCGTGTGGTGCTTCGGGCAGATGGGAAAAATAGCAGCTTAAAGCTATTGTGGCCGTACTTTGGGTGTGAAGCAGTTACAGTGCAAAAACAGCTTAAATCCACATTGATTGACGGTAAATAACTGTTAATGTTATACTATGACTAACAGTAGTATGTGCATTATCATATAATTGATTATGCACAGGAATGGAGATTGATGTATAGAATGAAACATAGAATGAGGCTTAGGGGAAATCTTAAGACTTATCTTAGATGGCCCCTGTTTTTTGGTATATTACTTATTCTGATGACGATACAGCTTTTTTCGGTATCAGTGAGAAGTGGTGTGATAGGTATCGGATATACGATTTTATATCTTATGATAGCGGGGCTTATCAATTTTTCAGGCAGAAGAAAACTTAAAAAAGACCTCATCGAGTTTGCTACGAATTACGGTGAAATGCAGATGCGTATGATGAAAACACTTACTGTTCCGTTTGCCATATTGAGTGAAGACGGTCATATGCTCTGGGGAAATGATGAGTTTGTATCAGTCATTGTAAATAAAAAAGCTGCAAGGAGAAATATAGCAAATATATTTGAGGAGATTACTTTAGACAGTCTTCCGGATACCGATGAGGTCAAGGTGGTTCATGTAAGAACCGAAGATAAATATTATCGTGTTGTCATGAGGCTTGTTGAGTCGGATAATGCAGGAGATGGCGATACCGTAAAGACGGATATAAATCAGCTTATGGACAACAGCAGGCTCATATCTGTATTTTTGTATGATGAAACTGATATTATGGAGCTTGAACAGAAGCGTGAAGCTGAAAATCTTGTTGTCGGTCTTTTATATATTGATAATTATGATGAACTTATCGACAGTATTGACGAGATAAGACAGTCGCTTATAATGGCTCTTATTGACAGAAAAATAAACAAATATATGCAGGGCATAGATGCAATTTCCAAAAAACTCGAAAAGGATAAATTTTTATTTATGTTTAAACAGAGTTACCTTTCGGAAATCTGTTCAAACCGTTTTGCTATCTTAGAGGAAATAAGAGATATAAATCTTGGAAATGAGTCAAGTGCAACGATAAGTATCGGTATAGGTGTGGGCAGAGATACCTTTGGCGAAAGATACGATCTTGCCCGTGCGGCTATTGACCTTGCACTCGGCAGAGGCGGCGACCAGGCAGTTGTTAAATCAATCGACCAGGAAAAATTCTATGGTGGAAAGAGTGTTCAGATAGAGAGAAACACGAGGGTTAAGGCGAGAGTGAAAGCTCATGCTCTGAAAGAACTGATAGAGGGCAAGGAAAGAGTTGTCGTAATGGGACATTCTATAGGTGATGTTGATTCGTTCGGAGCATCAATAGGAATATACCGTATAGCAAAGACTCTTAACAGAAAGGCAAATGTTGTATTAAATGAAGTCAGCCAGTCTGTCAAGCCTATAAGAGACAGATTTTATACAAAAGAATATGAAGAAGATATGATAATTACAGGCGATGAAGCGAAAGAACTCGTCGATGAAAATACTGTACTTGTCATCGTGGATGTAAACAGGGCAAGTTATACGGAGTGTCCGGAACTTATCGAGCAGGCACAGTCTGTTGTGGTTATAGATCATCACAGACAGGCGGGGGATGCAATAGACAAAGCAGTTCTGTTTTATATTGAGCCGTATGCATCATCGGCGAGTGAGATGGTTGCAGAAATATCTCAATATATTGGCAGTGGTCTTAAATTAAAATCTGCCGAAGCTGAAGCAATGTATGCAGGCATTATGATAGATACAAATTATTTTTCCAACAAGACAGGTGTCAGGACCTTTGAAGCGATGGCATATCTCAGAAGAAACGGTGCCGATGCCGTCCGTATCAGAAAAGCTTTTAGGGAGGATATTGACGAGTATAAGATAAGAGCTGCAGCTATACAGGATACCGAGCTTTATGAGGGTGTATTTGCGATTGCTGAGAGCAAGAGTGAGGGAATCGAGTCGCCAACGGTATTTGCATCAAAGATAGCAAATTCGCTTCTTGACATAAGTAATGTAAAGGCATCATTTGTGCTCACAAAATACAGAGGAAAGGTCTACATAAGTGCACGCTCAATAGATGAAGTGAATGTGCAGGTTATGATGGAAAGACTCGGCGGCGGTGGCCATATAAATATGGCTGGTGCACAGCTTGAAAATGTCGAGGTTGAAGAAGCCAAAAACATGATAAAACAGGAAATAGATAGCATGATAGAGGAAGGAGAAATATAAAATGTGAAAAATACATTTTTCACATACAAGATTTGTGTCTGCGCACACTTGACACAAACTTGGGATGCACAAAATAAGTGTGCAGAAAAGAGGATAAAATGCAGGTTATATTATTAGAAGATGTAAAATCTCTTGGAAAAAAAGGCGAGATCGTTAAGGTAAATGACGGTTACGCAAGAAACTTTATATTAAAGAAAAAGCTCGGTGTTGAAGCAACATCAAACAACTTAAATGAGCTTAAACTTCAGAAGAAAAATGAGGAAAGAATAGCAAAAGAAAAGCTTGATGCAGCGAAAGAATTTGCAAAAGAACTTGAAGAAAAACAGGTGACAGTTTCGATAAAGACAGGTTCGGGCGGAAGAAGCTTCGGTTCTGTTTCGACAAAGGAAATTGCGGCAGCAGCAAAGAGTCAGCTTGGTTACGAACTCGACAAAAAGAAGATGGAACTTGATGTACCTATCAAGAGTCCGGGAACTTTTAATGTAAAGATAAAGCTTCACCAGAAAGTAACGGCAGAACTTAAAGTTGTCGTAAAACAGGCTTAAGGGGTAAAAAATTGGAAGAAGAAGTTATAAAGAGACTGCCACCTCATAATGTGGAAGCGGAGAGGGCCGTTATCGGAGCTATGATGTTAAATGCGGATGCCATAATGGTATGTTCCGAGTTGCTGACATCGGATGAGTTTTACCAGCAGCAGTATGGCATTATTTTTGATGCACTTGTGGAAATGTATAAAGACGGGGTCGGTGCAGACCTTGTCACATTGCAAAACAAGCTTCGTGAAAAGGAAGTTACACCGGAACTTTACAGTGTTGAGTACCTCGGAGAACTTTTGGCGAGTGTGCCGACATCGGCAAATGTAAAGTTTTATGCGGATATAGTTCATGAGAAAGCAGTTTTAAGACGGCTTATAAGAGTCAGCGAGCAGGTCACAAAAGATTGTTACATGGACAGCCAGCCGTTAGAGGACATTTTGGAAGATACGGAAAAAAGCGTATTTGATGTTATACAGCAGCGTGGTGGAAGTGAGTTTGAGCCGATAAGGGATGTTGTTTTAAGAACTCTTGACAGTATTGAAAAAGCAGCAAAACAGAAAGGAAACATAACAGGACTGGAGACAGGTTTCAGGGATCTTGATGCGAAAACAGCAGGTTTGCAGAAGTCTGACCTTATACTTATAGCGGCAAGACCGGCTATGGGAAAGACGGCATTTGTCTTAAATATTGCAGAGTATGTTGCACTTCATAGTAACAGCACGATAGCACTTTTCAGCCTTGAGATGAGCAAGGAACAGCTTGTAAAGCGTATGCTTGCCATGAATTCAATGGTCGATTCACAGAAAATCCGTACAGGTGACCTTGAAGATGATGACTGGGACAAGCTTGTCGGAAGTGTGCGTAAGATAGGTAATTCAAATCTTGTTATAGATGATACATCAGGTATCACAGCGTCAGAGCTTCGTTCAAAGTGCCGTAAGTTAAAGATAGAGCAGGGACTTGACCTTGTGATAATAGATTATCTCCAGCTCATGACAGGAGCGGGCAAGAGAAAAAGTGACAGCAGGCAGCAGGAAATATCAGATATTTCCCGTTCACTTAAGGTTATGGCAAGGGAACTTAATGTTCCGGTCATAGCATTGTCGCAGCTTTCACGAGCTGTTGAGTCAAGACCTGATAAACGCCCTATGCTGTCAGACTTGCGTGAATCAGGTGCGATAGAGCAGGATGCGGATATTGTAATGTTTATATACAGGGATGAATATTACAATCCCGATTCGGAAAAGAAAGGTGTGGCAGAGGTTATTGTGGCGAAGCAGCGAAGCGGACCGACAGGACCGGTAGAGCTTGCATGGTTGTCGCAGTACACGAAATTTGGAAATCTGGAATACCAGAGGTAGACAATGGCTAACGGGACGCTCTGAATGAGGGAGATTATTCCACCTCATGGACGCTCTCGCTCGGAGAAATTCGTAGCGGCACATAAGCGTGCAAAATACGCCCGCTAAGTGCCGACGCATTTCAACGCCATTCGGTCAGAATAATTCTCCCTCATTCAGAGCTGTGCTATGGGAGAGTGTTCATTATGGTATGGAATTTACAGGGAATGGCTTTTTGTATTAAGGCTGCCATTGTATATGGGTATGTGTATATTAAGTAATGGAATTGTTATGAGCAAATTGTAAGTGTGAGTAACAGAAAATAGAGTCTATGAATTTTAAGAGTATGTTACTTTATACTTGAAATGTGTGTTGATTATTTATATTATATAAGGGTGGGCTTTGTTTTTTCCACGCTTATAATAAATGAGATTTTTTTTAGATTAAAGGTGTTTTAACACAGAAATGGAGGACAGTGAGTAATGGGAACACAGGTAAAATTTGATTATTCATTAACAAATGGTATTGTGTCAGAGGACGAGATTAAGTCTATGGCAAAGATTGCAAAGGATGCAAAGGATGTACTTGTAAGCAAGTCAGGTGCAGGTAATGATTTTCTGGGATGGATTGATCTTCCGGTGGATTACGACAAGGAGGAGTTTGCACGCATTCAGAAAGCAGCAGAGAAGATTAAATCTGATTCAGAGGTTCTTCTCGTAATCGGTATCGGAGGTTCATATCTTGGAGCGAGAGCTGCAATCGAGTTTTTAAGACATGGTTTCTACAACAGCGTTTCTAAGGAAATACGCAAAACACCTGAGATTTATTATTGTGGAAACAGTCTTAGCGGAACATATCTTTCACAGCTTATTGAAGTTATCGGAGACAGAGATTTCTCTGTAAACATCATCAGCAAATCAGGAACAACAACAGAGCCTGCTGTTGCATTTAGAATTTTCAAGGAAATGCTCGAAAAGAAATACGGAAAAGAAGAAGCTGCCAAGAGAATTTATGCTACAACAGATAAGGCAAAGGGAGCACTTAAGAATCTTTCAACAGAAGAAGGATACGAGACATTCGTTGTACCTGATGATGTAGGAGGTCGTTTCTCCGTGCTTACAGCAGTAGGACTTCTTCCAATCGCAGTAAGCGGTGCAGATATTACAAAACTTATGGAGGGTGCTGCTTCTATGAGAGAAATCTGCTTAAATAAAGACTTTGACGAGAACGAGTCATTAAAATATGCGGCAGTCAGAAATATTCTTCTCCGCAAAGGAAAGAGTGTTGAAATTCTCGGAAACTATGAGCCGGCATTCCACTATGTAGCAGAGTGGTGGAAACAGCTCTTTGGTGAGAGTGAAGGAAAAGACCAGAAAGGTATCTTCCCGGCATCAGTTGACCTTACAACAGACCTTCATTCAATGGGACAGTTCATTCAGGACGGAAGCCGTATCATGTTTGAGACTATCATGGAGCTTGAAAAACCTTCATACGATATTACTATCCAGGAAGAAGCAGTTGACCTTGACGGACTCAATTATCTTGCAGGCAAGACACTTGATTTCATCAACAAGAGTGCGATGAAAGGAACACAGCTTGCACATACAGACGGTAATGTACCAAACCTTGTAGTAAAAGTGCCGGAGCAGAATGAGTTCTATCTCGGACAGCTTTTCTACTTCTATGAGTTTGCCTGCGGTGTCAGCGGATATATTCTCGGAGTAAATCCATTCAACCAGCCGGGTGTAGAAAGCTACAAGAAAAATATGTTTGCATTACTCGGAAAGCCTGGATTTGAGGCTCAGAGAGAAGAACTTATGAAACGTCTTTAATCTTTGAAGATAGAATTATATTTTAGAGGATTTATAAAAAGTAAAACGGAGCTGTTTTTGGCAACAGCCCCGTTTTTTTAGTTCATATTGTATAGCTATTGGTTTTATAATGATTTTAACTTGTAGAAAGTAACATCTCAGCCATAAAAAGTAAGTTTAGCTTATGGAAAATATCGGCATATTTTGGTATAATTTAGGATAACTGGATTTTTAAAATGTCAACAAGCACTTGAGAGGGGAAAAGGAAATATGAAAAAAATTAGTATAAGGCAGTATATTGCCACACTTATAGTGTGTTTTCTGGCGATAGCAATATTATCTTTCTGCACGATACAGGCATTTTACAAAAAGTCGGTAAATGATACACTTTCACTTGGAGAGAGTGCATTGAAACAGCAGAAAGAACAGATGGATGCATATCTTTCAAGAGGAATGGATGCGGTCGAGGTTACAGCGATAAATATCGAGTATATGCTCAGGGAAAATTATAGTAATGACGATATACTCAGTTATCTTAAACAGGAGTCAAAGTATTACAAAGAGGATGTTGATGTAAATTTTACAGGAATTTATGGTGTTATTAATGATGAGTATCTCGATGGTATAGGATGGCAGCCGGAAAATGATTATGTGCCACAGGACAGAGAGTGGTACAAGGCAGCAGTTAAAGCAGATGGTGAGTCGACTTTTGTTCAGCCGTATCTTGATGCACAGACTAACACAATAATGGTTTCGATAAGCCGGCTTTTGGAGGATAAGAAAAGTGTTATATCTCTTGATATTGAACTTGGAACTTTGCAGCAGGAGACACAGGCTATAAAACTTAACGGACAGGGGTATGGTTTTGTGTGTAACCGTTCAGGGCTTGTGATAACACATTCAGATGAAAAAAATATCGGAAGTGATATATCAAAAGGAGAAATGGCTGCTTTATATAAGAAGATTGTCTCAAAAAAGAACCAGACATTTAGTTATAAAATGGGCAAAAAACATATAACCGTATTTTCGACTTCCGTTATGGACGAGTGGTATGCGGTTATGATAATAAATAATGATGTTCTTTATAAAAAAATAAGCAATCTTATTATATATGATGTGGGACTGAGTATTGTACTCTACATGATAATAGTTGTATTTTGCACAATGTCGATGCGTGTGACAAGACGCACTCTCAATGAACTTGATGAGACAAATGATGAATTGCAGGAGATAAATGATAGTGTGCTGCAGGCTTTGGCAAAAACAATTGATGCAAAGGACAAATACACTAAAGGGCACTCTGTCAGGGTTGCAAAGTACAGCAAAATGATAGCGGGAAGAATGGGAAAGACGAAAAAAGAGCAGGATGAGATATACAGAGTCGCACTTTTGCACGATATGGGAAAAATAAGAATACCCGATGCTATTATAAATAAGCCGGGAAAACTTACGGATCAGGAGTTTTCGATGATTAAACTCCATCCCGTGACAGGTTATCATATTTTGAAAGGAATACGCAGGATTAAGGATTTAGCCATAGGTGCAAAATATCACCATGAGCATTATGACGGAATGGGTTATCCGAGTGGTCTTAAAGGAAAAAATATTCCTGAGATAGCAAGAATAATAGCCGTTGCAGACAGTTATGATGCGATGGCATCAAACAGGAGTTACAGAAATGCACTTCCACAGGATGTAGTCAGAAGTGAGATAGAAAAGGGAAAAGGAACGCAGTTTGACCCTGATATAGCAGACATTATGCTTCAGATGATAGATGAGGACAAAGACTATGAGATGAAGCAGACGGATGAATTAAAAAGAACGATACTTGTGGTTGATGACCAGAAAATGAACCTTATGCTCGTAAAGGGAATATGCAAGGATGAACCTATGTATAACATACTTACGGCGGAGAGTGGAGAAGAAGCAATAGAGATACTGCAAGAAAATGAAATCGCTCTTTTACTGCTCGACATAGAGATGCCTGAGATGGATGGTTTTGAGACACTTGCAAAAATCCGTGAATTTTCAGATGTAAAAGTTGCATTTATAACTGCAACAAGAGATTATGATACGATAGAAAAGGCGAGAAAACTCGGTGTAGAAGATTATCTTACAAAACCGTTTCTGCCTGCCGTATTTTTGGAAACAATTCATGGTATTATCGATTAGATAATATGCTTGTAAAATTTATTATATGCTGTGTTATTTGCTATATTTTCATAATTTAATTTCGTATTATGATAGTATCGTAAAAAATATATGTATTTAGATAAGGAAGGAGCAAATGATGAAGAAAAGATTTATTGCTGTCATTATGTCACTTGTTATGTGTGCCTCGCTTGTTTTACCGGTGGGATATGCTGATGTTAAAGCTGATGTCAAGTCGGCTGAGATTTTGGATACTGATGTGAGTGAGGCTTCTGACGGATGTACTCTGCTTGGTGTGTACGGTACTTATTACAGTCAGGCAATGGAGGCTCTCGATAAGCTTAACGAAATCCGTAAGGAGGCGTGCGAAGAGGGAGATGTACCTGACCCAAGAAATCCTGAGCGTATGCTTAACGCTGATGATTATGTGCCGTTGAAGTGGTCAGGAGATTTAGAAAGTGTGGCTAAGATAAGGGCTGTTGAAGCGGGAATAGCATATGCGTTTATGGATTCGGGGCATAACCGTCTCAACGATAAAAATACATTTTCCATAAGTTATAACGGGATTTCCGGAAGTGCTGAGGACCTTGCCTACAACGATACGACAGATATGGGTGAGGGTATCATGCAGTTTTATATGGAAAAACAGTATTGGGTAAAGGAAAATCCGACAGGTGAGGAGACAGGACATTATACAAGCATAATAAATCCTAAATATAAATATGTAGGCTGTGGAGATTTCTATTCAAAAGTTGGAAGATTTTCAAATACACTTGCAACGGAATTGTCGGAAAAAGAGGGACTTGATGAGTCTATGCTTAGAGCAAAGAAAGATGTAATGCAGAAAATAGAAGTTGCAGACCAGTACATAAAAGAGTACACAATAGAGGGCGATAGTGAGATAAATACCGATGCCACGGCGAATTATACGGTGAGGGTAAAAATTCAGAGAAACAATGCTGTGCGAAGTCTTTGGGCACTTGGGATTGACAGTTTTTCATCGTCGGACACAAGTATTGCAACAGTCACTGATGATGGTGTAGTGACTGCTATAAAAAACGGAACAGTTACGATAACTGCAAAATCGGGTGACAAAGTTGTTGCAACTAAAGATATAACAGTAAAATGCACACACAACAAAAAAATAAAGAATTATACACCTGCAACCTGTCAGACAGAGGGAAAGAAAACTTATTACTGTGACAAATGCGATTATACGGAGGAAAAGAATATTCCAAAGAAAGCACATGATTATGTTTACGGTGATGTGGAGTCGGACGGAAAAAGAACCGGAGTATGCTCGGTATGTGGTGACAGTGTGCATATAACACCGCCGTCATCATTTAATGTAAAGTGGAATAATGAGTCACATACGGAGAGAGGTTACAGCGAAACATTGCCGATGGATTTAAAAAGTGGCTCAAAAATATACTGCTGGCCTGAAAGTGTTTTGGATGACAGCACTTATAATGATGTAGTGATAGAAACGGCAAACAGTAACATAGTGT
>ERZ1673740.2500-NODE-2500-length-10399-cov-177.178751_pt1 | contig 10399 bp, 7 predicted proteins | sample MGYA00580221_ERZ1673740 | MGnify/ENA primary metagenome ERZ1673740 (study PRJEB41218, sample SAMN15661786) | gut metagenome | host: Homo sapiens | place: Canada: London | collected 2015-08-20/2019-03-30 | study: EMG produced TPA metagenomics assembly of...
GCATTACGAAGACATTTGTCCCTTTTTATTCGTCTTTTCCAGAGATTTTTCGTAACTTTGTAGTCAAACAACAGCATTATGACAACAAAAGAGATAGACGAAAAGTCGCTACATAACGCCCACCGCCTCTTCGAGTCGGGCGACATAGACAACATCCCCGTAGGCACAGCAGCAGGTCTTCAGCAGATACATCGCTATCTGTTTGAAGGTCTGTACCCATTCGCCGGCACCATTCGCGAGAAGAACATCGCCAAAGGAGGCTTTCGCTTTGCCAACTCGCTCTATCTACAAGCCGCCCTCTCAGCCGTCGAAAAGATGCCCGAAGACACCTTCGAGCACATCATCGAGAAGTACGTGGAGATGAACGTCTGCCACCCTTTTATGGAGGGCAACGGACGCGCTACACGCATCTGGCTCGACATGATACTGAAGCGTGCGCTCGGCAAAGTGGTCAACTGGCAGTTCGTTGACAAAGACCAATACCTCTCTGCCATGGAACGCTCCCCCATCAACGACCTCGAAATACGCTTCCTGCTCAGTCATAACCTAACCGAAGACACCGAGAACAGAGAAGTGATAATCAAGGGCATTGAACAGAGCTATTACTATGAGGGGTATGAGAAGTAGAAACAAAAAGATGGTTTTAGCTAAAATCTCCTGCCGACAACTTTAGGTTAAAACTATAACAATAAAAAATACACGTAGATTTATGCTTCTCATTGATAAGTTTCATTATCTTTGTAGTCTATAAAAGCATCTATAACTATTATTCATATGATAAATTCAATAAGTCAATATATACAGACAGTTGATAAGATTTATCAAACTGGCGAAACAACAGAACATAGTTTTCGTGGAGCTTTAGAAACTCTACTTAATACTTTTTTGCCTAAGCCTAAAAAAAATAGCATTCCTATTCAGGTTATCAATGAACCTAAGCGCAAGGAATACGGAGCTCCTGATTTCGAGTTGCGTAAAGGAGACACTATTATTTCTTTTATTGAAACAAAAGATTTGTTTGATAAGGATTTGAGAGGTGAAAACAACAAAGCACATAAAGAGCAATTTGACAGATATAAGAAAGCTATTAACACCATCGCATTTACTGATTATCTTGAATTCGTGCTTTATGAGAAAGGAGAAGAAACTCTGTCTGCGAAAATAGCAGACAGAAAAGATGGACATATTGTTCCTACTGAAGATGAGGAACAAATATCTGCTTTTACCAAACTTATTTCTAAATTGATAGAAGCAAAGCCACAACCAATAAATAGTGCAAGAATTCTTGCTGAAACACTTGCTGCAAAAGCAAAGGTTATAGCAGCAATTCTTTCTATAGCGTTGTCTAAAGCCGGAACAAATCAGACAAAAGAAGATAAGGATTTACATATTAAATTAGATGCTTTCAAAAAGTTCCTCGTGCATGATATGACCGAGGAACAGTTTGCCGATTTCTATGCTCAAACGATTGTTTATGGTATGTTCATTGCAAGAATATACGACAAGACACCATCTTCGTTTTCGCTACAGGAGGCTTCAGATCTTATACCAAGCATTAATCCTTTCTTGAAAAAAATATTCAAGCAACTTGCTTTAGCAGAACTTCATAGTGGTGTTAAATGGATTGTTGAAGAATTGGTAGAGATATTCAAGGTAACAAAAATGGAACGCATCCTTCACAACTATGGAAAGGATCCGCTTGTACATTTCTATGAGGATTTCTTGGCTGAATACAACCCCAAGATTCGTGAAGAATTTGGTGTTTGGTATACTCCTAAAGAAGTTGTTGGCTTTATCGTTGATGCTGTAGACCATCTTCTGCGCACAGAATTGTGCACAAATGACGGATTGGCAAATAATACATTGATAGAATATAATGGCAAGCAGACGCATAAAGTGCAGGTTCTTGACCCTGCAACGGGTACCGGAACTTTCCTTGCTGCTGTTGCTGAAAGGATTAGAGAGTCATACAAAGGTCAAGAAGGGTTATGGGCTGAAGATGTAGTGAACCATATCGTACCACGTCTTAACGCATTCGAATACTTGATGGCTCCATACACTATGGCTCACCTGAAATTATCAACATCTCTCGGACTTGACAAGGTTGAAAATGAGAATGTTGACCGACTTAATATATTTCTGACAAACTCTCTTGAAGAGGATCATCCAGAGGCTACTCTGCCTTTTGCAAAATTCATTACCGATGAATCAAATGCGGCAAATATCATCAAGCGTGACACTCCTATCATGGTCGTGATGGGTAATCCGCCATACAATGAAAAATCCGCAAATACTGGTGAATGGATTATGAGCCTTATGGATGACTATAAGCAGGAGCCAGGCATGAGTAAAATCCAAGTAAGCAGAAATCGCAAAACAGGTAAAGTAGTATATAAAAACACTCTTAAAGAAACGAATCCCAAGGGAATAAATAATGACTATTGCAAATTTATACGACTGGGACAAAATTTTGTAGAAAAAACAAAAGAAGGAGTGTTGGCGTATATTACCGCAAATACGTATTTGGACTCACGTTTGTTTAGAGGTATGCGGTATGAATTAATGAAATTATTCAATCAAATATACATCATCAATCTTCATGGTTCTACTATGCGCAAAGAAAGCACTAATGAAGTTACGGACCAATGTGTTTTTGATATTCGTCAAGGTGTATCCATTGTTATAATGGTAAAGAACAAAGAAACAGACGAATTGGCAAAAGTGTACTACAAAGATATTTATGGCAAACGTCACGAGAAACTCTCTTTTTTAGAAAAGAGCACGTTGTCTGATATAGATTTTACAGAATTGCAACCAACTGCACCTCTATATACTTTCCGTATCATAGATGATAAAATAAAAGAACACTATGCCAATGGATTCAAGATAGATTCGTTAATGTTGCATAAGGTACAAGGGTTCAAATCAGATAAAGATAGTTTAGCTATACATTATAAAAAAGAAGGAATAGAAAACCTTCTATCGTTAATGCTCTCAGATAAGACAGATATAGAATTGCGAAAAGAAGTAGGTTTCAAAGATACACGCGATTGGAAACTTGATAAAGCACGCCAAGCGTTAAAGCTCAAGCAGCAATACAAGCGTTTTATTACGGAAGTTCAATATCGTCCTTTTGATACAAGATGGACATATCTTGACAAAACGCTTGTAACATATCCTCGTCCTCTAATCTTATCTTCTATTTTTAATAGAGAAAACCAAGTGCTATGTGTAGGGCAACAAGGTAATGTAATTGGAGATGACGAATGGTCTTTGATTTATACATCCACGTTGCCAACAGATATAAATGTTGTTCCACGAGGCGGCATCTATCTGTTCCCTATGATTATCTATGACGGAATGTTGAAGTATGCAAACTTCTCTCCAGATATTCTGCAAAATATAGAGAAAGGAATAGGCTTGCACCTGCAAGATGTAGAAGACGAAGAACGCAAAGAGGGCGGATTCCTCGCAATAGACCTTATCGACTACATCTATGCCGTGCTGCACAGCGTAACATATAGAGATACATACCACGACTTTCTACAGAATGACTTCCCTACCATTCCTTATCCTGCATCGGCAGAATATTTCTTCAAGATGGCAGAGTTAGGAAAGAGACTCCGTTATTTGCATGAATTAAAAGGAATAGACCGAAAAGACCTCATCACAACTTATCCTGTGATTGGCACAAAAGACAATAACGTTATAAAGACTCATGTGTACGAAGAGACAAACGATGGTATAGGTCGTGTGTGGATTAATAAGGAGCAGTATTTTGATGGAGTACCATCGGAAGCATGGAATATGATCATTGCAGGGTATAAGTCTCTTGAAAAATGGTTGAAAGATCGCAAGGAAAAGCATTTAACAGGCGACGAGATTATTCATTTTCAGAAAATGGTAGTTGCTTTGGTTGAAACTATTCGTATTCAAGAGGAGATAGATGAAATTATAGAACTCTAAAAGATTAATCGCAATTAGTCGGACTATAAAACAACTATTCACAACAACCTAATCATGGACAAACGAATCACAGAGCAACCATCGCACTACGACCATCTTGAGCAGATGAGCGTAGAGCAGCTGACGGCGGACATAAACAACGAGAATATGACGGTGCCCGCTGCTATAGGAAAGGCACTACCGGCTATAAACAGACTTATTGAAGCGGTGGAGCGCAAACTGAAGAACGGCGGACGATTGTTCTACGTGGGATGCGGCACGGGCGGACGACTGGCTACACTCGACACCATCGAGGTGCAGAACACATACGGCACAGACGGAACGCAGATACAAGCCGTATTCCCAGGCGGCATCGGCTGTCTGACGCAGACACGCGAGTCAAGAGAGGACGACACGGAGAACAGTTGGCAGCAACTTCTCGACAAGCACGTCTCTACCGACGACATCGTGGTGGGCGTATCGGCAAGTGGCACTACGCCCTTCGTGCTCGCAGCGCTCCGCCACTGCCGCGCCGTGGGCATAACGACAGGCTGCATCGTGAACAACCCCAACTCGCCTATCGCCGCCGAAGCCGACTATCCGGTAGAGGTGATAACCGGACCGGAGTTCGTGACGGGAAGCACGCGCATGAAGGCCGGCACATCGCAGAAGCTCATCTTCGACATGATAAGCACCACGGTGCAGATACGCCTCGGACGTGTTGAGGGCAACAAGATGGTGAACGCCAAACTGATAAACAACAAGCTGATTGACCGCGCCGTGAGGATTTTCATGGAGCGCAACCCGCAATACACCGACTACGAGGAGGCGAAGAATATCGTACTGAAAGCAGGCAGCGTGAAGAAAGCGGAAGAGCAAAAGCGTTGAACAATCATTGATGCCTTTACTCGTCTAAATCGAACTCTGCGACAAGAGGCAGATGGTCGCTGAAACCATCGCGCCACCGCGGACCGAGATAGTTGCGGCGTGGCTGCACACCGCCATACTTCTCATCCTCAACAAGCAAGAAACGAGTATCGTGAACACGGCATGAACGTACGTCAGGCATCATGCTCATGCTTACAAGAATGTGGTCGAGGCTACGCCACTCGCCACGATATTTGTATGTGGCTCGTGCGCCATTCTGCCCAACAGCCTTTGCCGACACGTCGGTGAAACCAGTGGCACAAACCATGCGCACACTCTCCGACGTAGTGTAATCGTTAAAGTCGCCAGCTACTATTATCTTCGCATCTGCAGAGACTGCCCTCACAGAGTCGGCTATGGCGCATATCTTCTCCGCCACCACACGGCGGAACGGACGCGAGTGTTGCTCGCCACCACGACGACTCGGCAAGTGGGCAACGATGACGTGCAGCGTGTCGCCCGAAATGATCAAACCTGAAGCATACAGAAGGTCGCGTGTTGGCGACATTCCTCTTATGGGCGCAATGCGCACCGCCCTACTGTTAAGCAAGCGGAACGAGAAAGGCGAGTACATCAACGCTACGTCTATGCCACGCTCGTCGGGCGAATTGGTAACGACATACTCATAGCGCGCAGTGCGCAGAAGCGAACGCTTCGTAAGGTCGCGCATCACAGAGTCGTTCTCCACCTCGCACAACGCCACCATATCGGGCAGATGCCAGTTGGCAACCGCCTCTTCTGATATGGAATTGTCCTGCTCCGCAAGAGCTTCCACCTCACCATTACGTTCTCCGCACGACACGATGGTCTGCCCCACGCGGTTCAGCTTGCGCCAATAGCGGAAAGGCGTCCAATGATACGATCCGTCGGGCAGAAACTCAACGTCGTTCTTCAGCGAGTCGTGCTGACAGTCGAAGAGGTTCTCGCAGTTGAACTGCACGAACGTGAAGAGCGAAACTAACAATGCGGACAAGAACATAAGCCTAACTCTTTAATGCCCTCATGGCGTTCAACACGGCGAGCACCGTAACACCCACATCGGCGAAGACAGCCATCCACATTGTACCCATACCGAAGGCTGCAAGCAGGAGTATCGCCACCTTAACGCCGATAGCAAACCAAACGTTCTGACGAGCGATGCCTATCGTGCGGCGTGCGATAGCTACGGCGAGGGCTATTTTCGACGGTTTGTCGTCCATCAGCACCACGTCGGCTGCCTCCATAGCTGCATCGCTACCCAAAGCACCCATAGCAATGCCTATGTCGGCACGCTTCAGCACGGGCGCATCGTTGATACCGTCGCCGACGAACGCAAGCGTAACGTCCGCTTTCTTCTCGTTCAGCAAACGTTCTACCTGCGAAACCTTATCCGTAGGCAGCAAGCCTGCGTGATATTCTTTAATGCCTACACGCTCGGCTACATCCTTAGCCACCTCATCGCGGTCGCCCGTAAGCATAACGGTGCGCTCAACGCCTACCTTACGCAATGCGCTGACAGCCTCTATGGAGTCGTCCTTTATATGATCGTTAATGACGATATGTCCGACATACTTGCCGTCTACAGCCACATGTATGATAGTGCCTACACGATGGCAGTTGTGCCACGTGGCGCCTACCGTCTCCATCATCTTTTCGTTGCCAACACAGACGATTCGACCGCCTACATTGGCACGCACGCCCTGACCCGCTACTTCCTCAATGTCGGTTATCTTGCAGCCGTCGTGAGCCTCCTGCGGGAAAGCGTCGCGCAGGGCGGCTCCGATAGGATGCGTAGAGAAGTGCTCTACATGCGCAGCCAGATGAAGCAGTTCGTGAGCATCGAACTCCGTTGGATGCACCGCCTCTACGGCAAACTCGCCGTATGTGAGCGTGCCGGTCTTGTCGAACACCACAACGCCGAGCTTAGCCAATGCGTCCATATAGTTGCTGCCCTTGACGAGTATTCCGCGGCGCGACGCACCACCCAATCCGCCGAAGAACGTGAGCGGCACACTGATGACCAGTGCACACGGACACGAAACGACGAGGAAGATAAGCGCTCGATGCAGCCATACGGCGAACGAATCGACGAAACTACCCGATGCGAACAACGGCGGAACGATGGCAAGTAGCAGGGCTGCAAAGACGACAATCGGGGTGTAGACGTGCGCGAAGCGAGCGATGAACGACTCGCTGTGCGACTTATGTGCGTCAGCACTCTCCACCAGACTGATTATCTTCGACACGGTGCTATCGCCAAAGCTCTTTGTGGTCTGCACGCGGAGCACACCGGTAAGGTTCACACAGCCCGATATGACCTCATCGTCCTTCGCAACATCACGCGGCACCGACTCACCGGTGAGCGCAATGGTGTTGAGCGACGACTCGCCTTCTACGACGCGTCCGTCCAGCGCCACCTTTTCGCCAGGCTTTATCACTATTGTCTCGCCCACCTGCACATCAGACGGCGACACAACGACGAGTTCGCCGCCACGCTCTACGGACGCCGTGTCGGGACGTATATCCATAAGATGGGATATGCTGTCGCGACTCTTGCCTTCAGCGTAGCCTTCAAATAGCTCGCCAATCTGGAAAAACAACATTACGAAAACTGCTTCAGGGAACTCTGTTTCGGCACCAGGTAGGAAACCGATGCAGAGCGCACCGATGGTGGCGACGGACATAAGGAAATGCTCGTTGAACATGTCGCCACGGACGATGCCCTCAAATGCTTCCTTCAGCGTATCGTGACCGATAAGAAGATAAGGCACGAGGTAAACCAGCAACAACTGCCACGTAGGCAGACCGCAATAGTTCTCAACAACAACTGCGCCGATAAGCAGCAACGTAGTAAGAACGATAAGCAGCAGTGTGCGCTTCATGCCGCCATGCTCATGGTGTTCTTGATGATGATGTTCGTTACAATGCCCACAACCGCAGCCGTGGGTATGATGACTGTGTTCCTGTTCCATTTTACTTGTATTTTAAAACATGTCTACTTATATTTTTTGAACACTGCAAAGGTATGGCGTTAAATGTGCAACTGGGTTGCAAAAACAAGCAAGCTAATTTTGTATTGCGCCTTATTTGCAGTAACTTTGCACTCAAAACAACAAGAATGTCAACAAACAACAAGATAGTGTACCGCGCCATCGCACTCGACCTCGATGGCACACTCACCAACAACAAGAAAGAGGTTACGCCTGCTACACGCAAGGCGTTGCTTACCGCACAAGAGAATGGAGCCAACATCATATTGGCTTCGGGCAGACCAACGTTCGGCATAGAACCCGTAGCCGAAAGTCTCGAACTCTCGACACGCGGCGGATACATCCTCTCATACAACGGCGGAAAAATCATCGACTGGTGCACGAAGGAGGAGATTTACTCGCAGCATCTGCCAAACAACATGATACCTACGCTTTACAACTACGCTAAGGAGCATGGCTATGCGCTGCTCGGCTACGTCGGAAAGGAGATTATAACAGAATCGGCTGACGATATCTACGTGGCTGAAGAGTCGCGCATCAACAAGATGCCGATACGCAAGGTGGACAATCTGCTTGCAGATCTGGAACCAAACCCGACAAAGTTGCTTATGACCGCCGAACCTATTGTTGCTATGGAGGCGGAGAAGGAACTACTGGCTCTCGTGGGCGACCGCATGGATGTGTACCGCTCTGCACCGTTCTTCGTCGAGCTGGTGCCTAAAGGCATCGACAAGGCGCAGTCGCTGCTACGCCTGCTGGCAAAGCTCAATCTCACTCCGCAGGATATGATTGCCTTCGGCGACGGATACAACGACCTCTCAATGTTGCGTCTGGCTGGCATGGGCGTGGCGATGAGCAACGCAGCACCCGAAGTGCGCAGCGAAGCCAACTATGTGACACTCTCCAACGAAGAGGACGGCGTGGCTGTGGCTATAAACAAATTGTGCTATAACAACGACTAAAGCATCACCATCATATACAAGAAAATGAAGATAGATACAACTACATATAAGGAAATTAACCGCCCGATGTACATCATCGAGGAAGCGCGTCTGCGCAACAATCTGCGCATAATCAGCAACGTGGCGAAGAGAGCTGACGTGGAGATTATCCTTGCATTCAAGGCTTACGCACTGTGGAAGACATTCCCGATATTCAGAGAGTACATCAGTTCGACAACAGCAAGTTCGCTGTCGGAAGCACGCTTGGCTTTCGACAAGTTCGGCAGCAAGGCACACACCTTCTCGCCTGCATATACCGACTACGAGATTGAGGAGATTGCAGCCTGCTCAAGTCATCTTACGTTCAACTCGCTCACACAATACGAACGCTTGCACGAAACGGCACGCAAGCAGAACCCAGAAATCAGCTTCGGACTACGCATCAACCCTGAGTATTCGGAGATAGAGACCGACATATATAACCCATGTGCGCCAGGCACACGCTTCGGAGTAAGCGCAGACAAACTGCCTAAGCAACTACCAGAGGAGATAGATGGGTTCCACTGCCACTGCCATTGCGAGAACGGTTCGGACGTATTCGTGCGCACACTCGCACATATCGAGGAGAAGTTCGCAGGATGGTTCAAGCAGATAAAGTGGATAAACTTCGGTGGCGGTCATCTGATGACACGTAAGGACTACGACATCGAACTGCTCGTGAACACACTCCGCGAATTCCACAAACGCTATCCATGGCTAAAGGTAATAATGGAGCCGGGCAGCGCGTTCGGCTGGCAGACGGGGCCACTGGTAGCTCAAGTCGTAGACGTGGTAGAAGACAAGGGCATAAAGACCGCCATTCTTAACGTAAGCTTCTCGTGCCACATGCCCGATTGTCTCGAAATGCCCTATCACCCAGCCGTGAGAGGAGCCCAAACTATAGAAGAAGATATCGACTACTCTATACCTTATATATATAGATTAGGAGCGAATAGTTGTCTGTCGGGCGATTTCATGTCGGCATGGCAGTTCGACCACGAGCTGCAAATTGGTGAAAATATCGTTTTCGAGGACATGAATCACTACACAACCGTTAAAACAACCATGTTCAACGGCATCTCACACCCCACTCTGGCAATGGTTCGTGAGAATACCAACGAACTCGAAATACTACGCGAATACAGTCCAAAAGACTATATAGAGCGTATGGACTAATAACAAAACGCACTTTTCAACTAAAAAAACGCATTTTTACTGCTTTTTTTATTGAAAAGTTTTGGTGGTTAAGAAAAAAGTGCTACCTTTGCAACCGCAAATCAGAAATGCTTCTTTTGCAAGCATTTCCAATGCGGCAATAGCTCAGTTGGTAGAGCACAACCTTGCCAAGGTTGGGGTCGCGGGTTCAAGTCCCGTTTGCCGCTCAAACTTAGGAAATATACTTTCCAAAGCGCGAGTAGCCCAGGTGGCGGAATTGGTAGACGCGCACGTTTCAGGTGCGTGTGTTTAACGACGTGCAGGTTCGAGTCCTGTTCTGGGCACTACATAAAAGATACATATTACACGGAGAGGTGGCGGAATTGGTAGACGCGCTACTTTGAGGGGGTAGTGACAATTGTG
>ERZ1673740.2505-NODE-2505-length-10370-cov-8.867281_pt1 | contig 10370 bp, 9 predicted proteins | sample MGYA00580221_ERZ1673740 | MGnify/ENA primary metagenome ERZ1673740 (study PRJEB41218, sample SAMN15661786) | gut metagenome | host: Homo sapiens | place: Canada: London | collected 2015-08-20/2019-03-30 | study: EMG produced TPA metagenomics assembly of...
CATTTTTATTTTTCATACCCATTCCTCCAATCATTTCAACAAATTACTATTTTTTGCTTTGTTTACACCATATATTATATCATGAAAAAAGCAAATCATTTTAACGGCTTTCTCAACAAATTATAATTTTCTATTTATCTAATTTTATTATATCGTTTACATCATTGGAGCAAATAATCTTAAAATAGCTTGCCATAGTCCTTTAAATAAACCATTTTTTGCTTCTTTTTCATCTACTTTATGTGATTCTTTAAAGGAATCCTCAAAATCTTTTTTGATATCTTTTATTACATTTGTATCCTTCATATAAATACCACATTCAAAATGTAAATATAAACTTCTATAATCTAAGTTTATTGTTCCTACAGTTGCTATTTCATCATCGGATAAAAATACTTTGCTATGTACAAAACCATTCGTATAAGTATAAATTTTTACTCCACCTTTAATTAATGTATAAAAATAAGAAGAGGTTAAATCATATACAATTTTTTTATCGGGTATTCCAGGAACAACAATTCTGACATCTACTCCTCTTCTTGCAGCTAAGATTAAACTATTTATCATATCTGTATCAATAATTAAATAAGGTGTATAAATATAAACATACTTTTTCGCTTGATTGATAATATTTAGATAAATATCTTCGCCGGTTATAACATCATCTAATGGACTTCCCCCATAAGGTACAACGAAACCATTTTCCTTATACTTTTCAGTAAAATTATATTTGTATTTATTATAATCATTATCTTCTTTTTTAAATGAATTCCACATTTCTAGAAACATAACAGTAAAATTCCAAACAGCTTCACCTTTTATCCTAATTCCATTATCTTTCCATACTCCTAATTTACTATTTATATTTATATATTCATCTGAAATATTAATTCCACCAGAAAAAGCAGTATGTCCATCAATTATCATCATTTTTCTATGATCTCTATTATTCATAATAATACCTGCAAATGGCGATAATTTATTAAATTGCATACATTTTATTCCATATTTTTCCAGTAACTTTGGATAATTACTAGGTAGCATAGCAAAAGAACCCATATCATCATATAATACTCTTACATCTAGTCCTGAATTTGCTTTTTCTTTTAATATATCTAAAATTTCTTGCCACATAGTACCATTATTAATAATGAAATATTCTATAAAAATAAATTTTTTGGCTTTTTTTAGTTCTTCTAACATAACAGGATAAACGTCATCACCAAGAGAATAATAGTTTATCTCATTGTTTTTCGTTACAGGAAATCCTGCAAATTCACTTATATATTTTAATTGTCCTAAATTTTTAGTATCGATTTCTTTTTTTATAAATTCATCTTGTATTAAGTATTTTTGACCATTTTCTATATTTTCATTAATATTCTTTAAAACTTTACTTCTTTTCATATTATTACTAAGTATGATATATAGAAGTGTTCCAATTAATGGAAAAAGCATAATCAGTAATATCCATATTAAATCGCTACTTAATCTTTTACTATACTTGATAATCATTAAAACAATTATAATACTAAGTAAACCATAAACTACTTGAATAATACTTATAAATTCTCCAAATTTTAAATATATAAATAATGTTAATAGAATTTGTATTAATAAACCTATTGCTACAACAATTCCTCTTTTTACTGCCATCCACATATTTTTTCTCCTCATACTAATTCATTTTTATATGTAATACTTTTATCTTCTTTATAAATAAACATTAATTTTGAGTTCTTATCTGTTCTTCCTTTATCAAAGGATAACGAATAAGTACATTACTATCTAGATTTTCTTTGTGCATATCAACTGCTGTTATTTGATGATTATCATATGTTGTATAATAATAAATTCCCTTATTTACATTACAGCAAGATGTATAAATTGTTATTTCAAATTTATCATCACCTAAATCACAGCATCCTCTTTGTTGATCAACGCTACCTAAAATGTGAAAAAATTGACTAACACTTGATTTTTCATCTTCTTTAGAAAAAGAATTTAATTTAGTATACGCTACTCTTATGAATCTTGATTGCGATGATAAATCACCTGGTAGACCTATTGCTCCCATTCCTCTACTATATAAACTTAGATCTAATTCTTTACTAAATTTATTCTCTGGAGATTTAGGTGATAAATACATATAATTATTTAAGGCAAACATTTGCTTATCAAAAGATGGATTATTAGTTAATACCCCTACTGGATTATCATATATTTTTATTCCATCAATAACAGACTCTACAGTTATTGATTGTGTGCTATCGGAAATAATCCAATGTAAGCTAGCTAATGGTAATTTATCACTAAATGGAGTATTTAACACATTCATTTTTTCAATCAAATTTCTAGCTTCATTTACATTTGAACATTGGCTTAAAATCCATGGTATCAGTTCAAATTGAGCAACATTATCTTTTCCTTCCTGTTTTTCTTTATAATGAGCATTTCCAACAAAATTTAAACCTGCTATTGCTAACCCTTTTTCGTTTATTGCATCGTAATATAATGGATAATCTTCAGTAACAAATGCCATTCCAATTATCGCATAATGACTCTTAATGTCATCTACTTCTCTAAATTTAAATTCAAAGTTTCTTGGTGTTATTGTTACTTCATCTCCATATGAAAATTCATAATCCAATGTTCTTCCAAAATAAAAATCTTTCGTTTTATAAGTTGCTGCTGTACACATATTCTTTCCCTTCTTTCTAATACTATTTCTTATCTTTTATATAACTCTCTTTCAAATTACTAATTCTTGTTAGGATTATATAATAAAAGGTAGATAATTTCAACTGGTTATCTACCCTACTTATTGTAATTTGTCTTTTTTATTTTCTTTAATATTTTCTTTACAATACTCTTTTATTCTATTTATTTTATTTTCACTCAAATTTGTACTCCCTTTAATATAATGTAATTTTATATTTTGTTTGTAATTATAATATGTTACATATATTTTTGATTTATATGATTTTAATTTATTTTAAGCCTATAATATAGTTGTTTATTTTTTCAGATTGTTCCTGAATATCTGCAATGTATTTATCAAATATATCTGTTCTTATATTACATTTAGACTTTTTTTCTAAAATTTTTCTTAATAGTTCAAATGAGTCTATGATATGATGCCTAAATTCATAACTATCTTCTATTCTATTAAACTCTAATGATTCTATAATCGCAAAAGATTTATCAAATGCATCTAATATTTCGTTCAAGAGTTCTTGGCTTATTTGAGAGTTGTTACTTTTGTAGTAAATGCTTAAATACATTCTATATTTTGAATATACTTCATCAAAGTTTAGACTAATATTTTCTTTGTCTAAAATAACTTTGGCAATATGAATGTAAAATGCTTTTATAAAAACATAAGTTAATGTTTTATCAATGTTTTGGTTTTCATTAAATTCCTCTAATATGTTATAAATACTATCTTCACTTAAGTCAAATAGCTCACTTGCAAAATCATTTGTTAAAATATTCTTCATTTCTATCTCTCCCTTATAACTAACCATTCTCATAACTTAAATTATGAGTACCTAATTTTCCCATTCTCCTGAACTTTCTTTTTAGCAAAGTAAAATATTTTCTAAAATTAATTTTATTTATAATATATCCTAATACACATCCAAATATAATTAATAAAATTCTCAATTCTATTGCAGTACTTGTATCAAATAAAGCCGAAGCAGAACTAATTGCATTTACAGTAATAAATATTACTTGATACTTATAATCATTTATAAACGTATAAATATAATTTAAAATTATTGTAACAATCACATCATATTTTTCTGGTACCAATGCTTGGAATAATATAGCAAAAACAATTGAACCAATTATTGTTGAAATTATTCTACTTATAAATCTTTTTTGAGTATTAGAAAAATCAATTTGTGTTAAAGACATAACAGACATTGAAATCCACATAGTCTTTTTAACACCAAACAATGTACCAATCAACATCGCAATACTTACACCAATAGCCATCTTTAAAGCTATAATAAACCTATTTGATGTTATACTCATACTCTTAAATGCTTGCTTAATTGTATCATGCTCCTTATTTGAATTTTTATTTTTAAAATAATATACTAATGACACTATTACTCCACCTATAAGCAAACTTAACATTCTAGTTACAAAATCATGACCCTCTGCGGGATTTGACTGATTAAAAATGTAACATAAAAGAAATGGCATATACGCCTTATATTCTGGTTTTGCTGATGGAATGTACATAATTAAGAATATTGTAATAAAGTTTACAATCAAACCTATTACTGGATTTATTTGAGCCAACTTATTTGAAAATCCTATTTGTAAAAACATCAAAACAATAACAAATGGTGCTTGTTTTATATTAATTCCTATATCCATATACCAATACATCATAGTTCCAATTAATACACATACCCATGTCAAAGAATTATTTGTACCAAATATTTGTGAAAATACGCCTACAAATAATGTAATAAAAACCAACTTTAATAAATTAGAAAATATACTTTTACGTGTTATTTTTTGCATAAAATACCTTCTTTCTCGCAAAAATTATGGCTAATATTTACAAAAAAAATTAGCGCTCTGTAAAAACGACTGCTAATATTTTATACCTATTTTTAGCAGTTGTCAATTCAAAGTGCTAAATATTCACATAAATTTCACATTTAACTTTTCTATTTTCCCATTCACCATTAACATATCTTTCCATATTATTGATTAATCAAATTTATCCCTTTGATTGTTGGATACAGTAACTTTATAAAATCTGTTGCATCTTGTTTTGAGCCAACAACACTCCCATAATGAACTGGTATAGCAAATTTAGGTTTTATAATATTTATTAATTGTGCTGCCTCTTTAAAATCCATTGTATATGTCCCACCAACTGGAACAAATGCAACATCACATTTTACTTTTTTATTTTCTTCAGTAATATCAGTATCTCCTGCTATATAATACCTAACACCCTTTATTTCTATAATATAGCCTAGCCAATTATTTTCTTTTGGGTGAAAAGGCTTATTTGTATTATATGCTGGAACTGCCTCAACTTTTATTCCATCAATAATTTCTGTATCTCCTGAATCAAGCGTAAAAATGTTTTCTTGATTTATTCCTTTTTCAAGTAATTTAGGTAATAAATCATCAGGAATAACAAAAATAGAATTAAATTTTCTTACTTTATCTATATCATCTTCAGAATAATGGTCATAATGGTCATGTGTTATAAAAATTATATCTGCATCATTATAATTTTTATCTATATGATATGGATCTATATAAATAATTTTTTCTTTATTTATTTTTATACAACTATGGTATAAAACCTCTATATTATCAAGAATATTTATCATTTCTACTACCTCCATTTTTAGATATTATAATATAAATAAATATACAAAACAAATTATTCTTCTTTTATAGCTATTATCAATTCATTTGGTTGTACCATCATATTTGCATTTTTATATGTAAATCTTGCATGAGAAAAATAAACTTTATAATTTTTATTTTCTAATTTAGTACGTGTCAAAGATAAAAATTTATCAGTATCTTGTTCAGATAAATTATTTTTTACTCTTATTGAGTTTGATAATTCTATTCTTTTAAAATTTGCTTCTTTTAATTTTCCCAGTTGTTTCTAATTTCTTTAATTCTAAATTTCCTAATAATTCAATTTTAAGTGATAAATTTAATGTTACAGGATCATTGTAATGCATAGCATATAATTGGTCTTGTATTCCAGAAGGAAATTCAAAATATACTGTTGTATCATGTTCTTCTGTTTCTCCTTTTACCATTCCCCATGATTGGAATGTACTATCAGAAATTCTTATATTTTCTGTTTCAACACTATCATATACTGTAATAGTCATTGAATTACTTCCTGCTGAATGTTGATATCTTACTCCATCTTGAGTTTTATCAATTGAATTATATGCAGATAAGACTCCGTTAGTATCGGTTATTGTTTTTGACTCTCCAGCTGTAATAGTAATTGTTTTACCATTAAAGCTTGGTCTAGCTGAAATTTGATTTATTTCATTATCTATTCTTTCTTTAAATGCTTGATATTCAGTTTGATATGTTGAATTTACAAATGTTGCAGAACTTTGACCTAATGTTTCCCATATATATTGTTGCGTATAGACATAAGCTTTTTTCACATCAATCATTGAAGCTGCTAATATTCCACCGTCAACAACATATCCTCCATTATCTCTATACCAACCTAAATAAGCAATTTTACAAGCTTTTCTTATTGTTGAATTTGTAGGTGTATAGTAAACGCCATTATAGCTAGCGCCTGTTTTAAAATCTATACCATGTTCTGCGCAAAAGACTGTTTTTTTATCTCCATTACTTGTATTGACAAGTTTTCTAATAATAATTCCAGTAGTACCATTTTGATTATCTGTTGTTTTCATTCCTGAAGCATATTGACCACCTGTCCATACTCCAGAGCCTGAAGCTGCAAGTACAGGTTGAACAATATTAAATAACATTAAAATCAGTATTATTACTGAAAAAATTTTTTTAATTTTATTTATTTTCATTTTTTACCTCCATTTTTAACATAAAAAAAGAACAAGTAATTTTTATACTTGCTCTTAATATATTTTTATTTTTAATTATAATAAAAGTTTATAGTCCATTTACTGCAATAAGGACAATTTTTGTTATATGTTTCATCATCAATTTCAAAGTTTTCCCATTTATCGCCCCAATTTTTAATTATAGATTTATAATAACTAATTGCTTCAGATTCAGAATTAAACCATTTTTGCGAATTTCCTACTCCAACCCCATGATTACTACCAGAACATTTGTAGGTTTCTATTTTTTTATTTTCTTCTTGTTTTGGTTCTACTATTTTTGGAATCTCGGTTTTTACTACTTCTTTTTGCTCTTCTTTAGACTCTTTTGATTTGGTTGTTGGAGTTGCTTTCTTTATTTCAGGTGTTGGACTAACTATTTTTTCTTCTTGTTTTTCTTCTTGTTGTACTTCTTTTATTTTAATTTCCTCATAATTATTTACTATTTGGCTTTTGGTTTCTTCTCTAAATTCATTATCTTGAACATTATTATTTTCATCTATTTCAGAAAATTCAATAACATTTTCTTGAACATTATCAAGATTCGTTTGGTTATCTTTTGATAAAATTTCAGAAGATTCATTATTTTTATTAAGTGATTTCATCGTTATAGTTAAACTTAAAGTAATTATAATTAAAATTATACTTGAGAAAAATATATATTTTTTCATAATACATCCCTCCTATTACTTTCAGGATAGCGTGATTTTAAAACTTTATCAAATGTGTAAATATATATAATTATAATAATTTATACATTTACTCTTTAGTTAGTAATATAGTTAGTAATAATAGGGATTGTAAGGGAAAGAAAATAAAAATTATCTGCAATCTCTTATTTTCTGTTTCCACTCTTTTTGATATTTTTCTAATAATTCCATAATCTTGTTGTTAATTTGCTCATTTGAATAGTTTTTAGGAAAATACTGTCTAATATTGTCGTACGAAGTTTTAAATTGCTCTTTTTGATTAGGTTTCTCTGCACGCATAATATCTTCAAGTTTATCTTCAGTCAATTCTCCTTTTTCATCAAGTTTTCGGAGTATTTGGGCTTGACTTAATGTTGGAGTAGCTTCATCATATTTAAAAATGTCATACAAAATTTCTTGGTTATCTTCACTTATATAAGACAATTCAACAGCAGGTCTTAAAGCGATTCTTTTTTCATCGACTAATTCTAATAATTCAGGTATTAAATAAGTTAATCGTATAAATCTTTGAATGTTTGATGCACTTTCGCCAACTTTTTCAGCCAATACTTCTCTTGATGTCTGCTTCTGTTCCATTGGGTCAGAAGTTAAATTTTTTCCTTGATGTTTCATTGCTTCTAATTTCATTCTATAAGCAAATGCTTTTTCTGAAGGAAGTATTTCTTCTCTTTGAATATTTGAATCAACCATTAAAATAGTTGCTTCATCATCTGTTAAATCTTTGATTATACAAGGTATTTCTGTTAAGCCTGCTCTTAAAGCTGCATGTTTTCTTCTATGACCTGAAATCATTTCATAACTTCCATCTTTTCTTTGTCTTACTATTGTTGGAAGTATAACACCCTTAACACTAATGCTTTTGACTAAATCATCCATTTCTGCATTATCTAATACTTTGAATGGGTGTTCTGGAAAGTCCTGTATTTGTTCTATTGGAAGATTTATAACATGTTCTTTTTTAGCCTCATCTCTTTCTTCTTGTGTCGTAAATATGCTATCTAGTGAAGCAAGGTTCATTTTTTTCTTTGAATCTTTCATCTTGTAAAACCTCCTTTACTAAATTTTCATAAGCTTTTGCAACAGTTCCGTTCTTATCATATTCAAATACACTTGTTCCTTGAATTGTTGCTTCAGCTGTTTTTACTGCTCTAGGTATTTCTGTATCGTATATTTTAATAAATTGTCCATAGCTCTCCTCAATTTCTTGTCTAACTTCTTTATCTAAATTAGTTCTTTTATCAACTAAAGTTAATACTATTCCTTTAATTTTTAAGCTAGGATTTATTGTTCTTCTAACTTTAGAAACAGTATCAAATAAATAAGTCATTCCTTTAGCAGCAAGGTATTGGCTTTGGACTGGAACAATAATTTCATCACTACATGCTAAACAATTTATAGGAATTAGTCCTAATGAAGGCATGCAGTCAATTAAAACATAGTCATAATTATTTTTTATAGTATTTAAGCAGTTCTTTAATACAAATTCTCTACTCATAGTATTTCCTAAAGAAAGTTCTACTCCTGAAAGGCTTAAATCTGAAGGAATCAAATCTATACCTTCTTTATGGTGCAATATACCATCGTTAATATTTAATTTTTCATCCATCATTTCTGCATTCATTATTTCAGTTAATCTTATTGGCATTTCTTCTAGTTTATTATACCCTAGACAAGTAGTAAGGTTTCCTTGCGGATCTGCATCGACTAACAAAACCTTTTTTCCTTCCTTTGCAAGAGCAACTCCTAACGAAAGCGTTGTTGTAGTTTTTCCAACTCCGCCTTTTTGGTTTGCAATTGCAATTACTTTTGTATCTTGCATTTTTCCCTCCTTTTTCTGAAGGTATAAAAAATAAGCTGAATAAACTTTATTCAACTTAACTGTTAGATATTATTTCAATAACCATATTTAATAGGAATTTTAAAATAGAATTATAATATTATTTGTATATTTGAATACAAAATATGAAAAGTGATATCATAGGGGGTTACTATTATCAAAGTTTTGTGCAATAAGAGATAGGAGCAAAATAATAGAACCCCTTTTAGAGTCCTACCTACAAGTTCTTGTAACTACTAGCCTTAACGGCTTTACTAGCTATTTATTAGCTATCGTTTGACTAACATTATCATTTTATAATTTATTCCTTGTAATAATGTTAGTCTAGTCCCAGATATTTATTTCTAAAATCAATTTTAAATCAGTTTTATAATTTATCTTTATAATTTTACATTTAAATAATTTTTCTATTTAAAATATAATTTCATTACTTAATATTTTTTTATATTATATTTTATATAAATTTTCCAAAAATCTTCAAAATGCCTATTTCTCTATATTTGCCGTATTTTGCCAATAACAAACTATAAGTCTTAAAAATAAAAACGGCTTAAAATCGATTCTCGTGCGTCGTTTTTTTTTAGGTATTTTTTCAGTTTTTTATATATTTATATAAGTATAAAAAATTTGGTTATTTTTATCTAAAATCTCTCAAACCCAGAATTATCAATATTTTGCTAAAATACTAAACAACAAGTTATATGGCTTAAATATAAAAATGGCTTAAAATCGATTCTCATAAGCCGTTATTTTAGATCTTTTAGAGATTACTTTAGCATTTGCAGATAATTATAAAAATTGCATGTATATAACTAAAATTTTCATAAACAACTCAAATAAATCTAAATTTAATGTTTAGATGAATAATTTAATATTGCAATATTGTAAATGGCTTAAAATTGATTTTCACAAGTTAAAAAATTCTATAAATTTAAAATCTTTAATTTATAATTTTTAAAATTTTAAAATTTCAAATATAATATTTTTTTAATTTTATTTTTAATTTTAAATTTTATTTTAAAAATTATAAATCAGAAATTCAAATTCTATTTTGTAAAAACTTTGCACAAAATTTTTCTATATATTTTTTTACTTTTTTATATATAAAATATTTATATTAAATATAAATATACAACATTAAAAATATGGCTATCCCCCTACTCCACCGTTTTTTATTAAATCTAGTAAATTTTATGCCTTTTTAGCTAT
>ERZ1673740.2510-NODE-2510-length-10332-cov-10.723071_pt1 | contig 10332 bp, 8 predicted proteins | sample MGYA00580221_ERZ1673740 | MGnify/ENA primary metagenome ERZ1673740 (study PRJEB41218, sample SAMN15661786) | gut metagenome | host: Homo sapiens | place: Canada: London | collected 2015-08-20/2019-03-30 | study: EMG produced TPA metagenomics assembly of...
CAGCCGCCGAAGCGGTGCTTAAGCCGTAAGGCGGGAATTGTGCGGTGTTGCCTTAGCTTCTTTTCTCTATTACTTTAACGATTCTTCAATACAAACTAAAAAGCGTGGGCCTGCCAACCGACAGGCCCACGCTTTTGCACACCCAACATATTTATTATACCACATTCGTCAAGGCAATATCTATCCATAACATGCACGAATAATTCATATTTTGTTTGGGATATCTGCGAATAGACAAATTCCTTAGGGTATTGTATAGTATAGTCACAGAAAGAAAACAGCCGGAGATAAGGAGCTAAAAGCTCCAAGCAAAAGCCACTTTCAATAGCATCGGAACAAGGCACGGCGGTTTTCCCGACAGCTTCAAGCAGATTTCGCAAAGGCTTCCAGTAAGAGGTCTAAATGGGAACACTTGAAGAACTCCGGGAAAGCAGGGACCGGGAGGCTACCGAAGGACTTGAAAGTAAGATGGCAAGGCCGGCAGGATTCGTAAGGAAGGAGGCTCAAGTCCAATGGCTAATTTCAAAGATCCCATTCATCACCGGCGGGCCTGGGCCTGCTGAAAGCAAACGAACCTCATTAACAGCCGCAGGTCATTACCTGTAAAAGATATAAAAGTTAAGATGCAAGGTTCGTAGCTTGCTTAAAATGCAGTGCTCAGGAAATCCCGTCAGAAAAAGTTCCCCGCGTTTACATAGATTAGATGAAGAACTGACGACAGGATTCTAAATAGAAAATTACAGGTTTAAAACCTGGTACGCAAAAGCGTAAATAGAAACCCAGAATCACCGGTGATTGTTATGAAAGATCTAACTCCGCCGAACGAATAATGCTTCACCTGATCTGGCTGGTGCAAGCGCACCGCCCCCAAAAGGAGAAACTCCGATGTACTAGAGCAAAGAGGAATCAACCTCTGGCATCAAATTCAGGTACCCTGCACAAAATTATTGAAGTTCACTTCCCCGTTCCACAGATGCACCAAGAATCGTTTTCCTTGCAAAATGTTTCCAGGCAGCAAATAACGAACCAAAGGGAATCAGAAATTTCAAGCAAACGCAAAATCATCGAACAACAGCGAATGAAACCCGTTTCCGATTTGCAAAACAAAGAAAACCAGGTTTAAAAACATTCGATCAAAGTTAAAGGATGAGGTTGCCATGAAAATGTGCAAACGGTCCGAAAAATAATACAATCGGGTATGAGGCTATGACTCCAATCAAGTAAGTTCGCTCCAGCGCCATAAGGGTAGAAGGCGCTGGAGCTTTTTTGTTGTGTTGTGCCGGATGTTTCCGGTCTGCTTATCTCCTCTCGTTTACTTTTGTCTGCATCATTTTTGTTTTGCTGCCGCGCTCTAACGCAGCAAATCACTCTAAACACGGCTCTCCCTCCGCCCACAACATTGCACTGTGCGGCGGAGAGTTTTTATGTTTGCGGGCTTTTGTGGAGTATTACGGTACCGGTATTCCATCGCGATTTCGGTTTTCTGAATTTTATTGTTGACATTTCTGTAATATTGCGTTATGATAGCCACAAGGTCCAGAATTTTACAGAATACTGGAATGATAGGTTTTTCGCTATTTTTGACTTTTCAGATACACCCTAGGATTCCGGTATTTCCGCTGTAAGTTTTGTTTGGCGTTCCCTTGGCAGAGGGTACACCAAAATTCTCTTGTTCACCTTTTTTCTTCGTGAAGTGTGCAGCAGCGCTTCACCATTTTTTAGCTATTTTGATTACAGATTTCTGTTACATTAAAGGAGGCTTTATGGAACAACTTACGATTGATACCGGCCTGCGCGAATACGCGGTCAATGGCGGGCCGGAGCACGGCGGCGGAGTGCTGCGCTTTAACCCCAGCGACCCCAATGTTTACAGCCGTTTTTGCACCCTGCAAAATCAGCTGCAAGAGCTGGAACAGCAGGTGCAGGCGCAAAGCCCCACTGGGACCGATGCCGTACAGCTGTTGGCCCAGGCGGATCAGCGCGCCAAGGGGCTGCTGGCGGAAGTATTTGGCCCCGGCAATGATTTTGACGCCATGCTGGGCGGCACCAATCTGCTGGCGGTTGCCGGCAACGGCGAGCGGGTCATCACCAATCTGTTTGCGGCATTACAGCCCATTCTGGAAGCCGGTGCCCGCCAGTGCGCGGATGCCAAAGCCACGCTGGCCGTGCAGCAGGCCCAGGCAGCGCGCGCCGCGCGCGGGGTGCAGGTATGAGCAGCTGGCGGCTGCCCACCCGGCTGGAGGTTGGCGGAAAAGCATATCCGATTCATTCGGATTACCGCGATATTCTGGATATTCTGCATCGGTTGAACGATGCCAGCGAGCCGGAATTCATCCGCTGGCGGGTGGCCCTGGCCCTATTTTATGAGGGCGATCTGCCGCGCAGCGACTATCCGGAGGCCATGCAGAAGCTGGCAGATTTTTTGAACTGCGGGCAAACGCTGCCCCGCTCCCCTGCCCCGCCGCTGTTGGACTGGGAACAGGACGCCCCGCTGATCGCCGCCGACATCAACAAAGCCGCCGGGTGCGAAGTGCGCGCCCTGCCTTATCTGCACTGGTGGACCTTTATGGCCTGGTTCAACAGCATTGGGGACGGCCAGCTGGCTACCCTGCTGCGGGTGCGCAGCAAGCTGCGCCACGGCCAAAAATTGCAGCCGTGGGAACAGGACTACTACCGCAAAAACAAAGCCATGGTTGACCTGCGCCCCCGCCTGAATCCGGCAGAGATAGCGGAACGCCAGCGGCTGCAGCGCCTGTTGGCCAATTAAGTCCTCATAAGGAGGTAGATGCTTTTGCCAAAATCCTATGCAGGCAGCCTTCAGGTTGCCCTGTCTACACAAACAACTACCCACACCGCGCAGCAGCCGCTGAACGGCCTGCGCACTGCCCTGAAAAAAATAAGCCGCAGTGTAAACGCTGCGTTCTCCGCCGTGCCGGTGGCAAAGTTTGAGCAACAGACCGCCGCAGCAGCAGTCAGCGCCAACAAAGCCGCCAAAGCCCAGGCCAAACTTGCCAGTGGCACCACCAAAGCAGCCAAGGCCGCCAAACGCAGCGTTGCGGAATTTGATGAGCTGGACCGGCTGCAGGCTTCTCTTGCCGAAAGTGCCGGAGCTGCGGCGGCTTCCACCACCCGCAAAAGCAGCAGCGCTGCAACAATCAAAGCCGCAGATGCCGAACCGCCACAGTTAAGTCCGCCGGCTCTATTAAACCAGCAGCTGCAAAATTTCTGGGCTACATTACAGTCTGTGCTTGCCCCCGCCGCCGCGCTGTGGGATGCAGCCTGGCAGCAGATGAAAACCGCTGCCCTGACCGTTTGGCAGGATCTTTTGGGCGGCGTTCAGCTGACCTGGGCCGAGTACGGCCAGCCCATTGTCCAGAGTGCCGCCCTGGCGCTGGAAAACCTGCAAAGCATTTTTACCACCCTGTGGCAGAACGTTTTGCAGCCGATCCTTACTAACCTGATGCAGATTTTATCTACCCTCTGGTCCTCCCATCTCAAGCCCCTGTGGGACGACATTCTTTTGCTGGTGGCAAGCGTTGCCAACTGCCTGCTGGACCTGTGGAACAACCTGCTGGCCCCGGTGGCTAAGTGGATCATCGCCACGTTCGGTCCCGCGTTTGCTGAGGTATTCAACGCCATTGCGGACGTTGTTGGCGTGGCCGTTGGGGCTATTGCGGATGCCATCGATCTGGCCATTGTTGTGCTGCGTGGGCTGGCGGACTTTTTAAGCGCCGTGTTCCGCGGCAACTGGAATGCTGCCTGGCAGGCCATCGGCAACACAGTCAACACCGTCTGGGACAAGATGACGAACGCCATCAAGACCGCCGTCAATGGCATCATCGGCTTCATCAACCGGATGATCTCCGCCGTTGTGACCGGCATCAATGCGGTCATCAACGCGCTGAACGGGCTTTCGTTTGACCTGCCGGACATATTCGGCGGCGGGCATGTTGGGTTTAATATCAGCACCCTGACCGCCCCGCAGATCCCCTACCTGGCACAAGGCGCGGTCATCCCGGCGAACCGGGAGTTTCTGGCCGTGCTGGGCGACCAGAACCACGGCACCAACGTAGAAGCTCCGCTGGATACCATCAAGCAGGCTGTGGCCGAGGTCATGGAGGACCTGCAGGCAGGCCAGATGGCGGGCTTTGAAGCCGTGGTTTCCGTGCTGCGGGAGATCCTCTCCGCCGTGTACGGCATTGAGCTGACCGACGAGGACGTAGGCCGCGCCGTACAGCGCTGGCAGCGCAAACAGGCCATTGCAACAGGAGGTGTGTAACGTGACCCTGACTAATCTGTTCCAGATCGATGGCAAATCCCTGTACGCACCGGACTGCGACATTGAACCGAGTTATTCCGACCTGGATTCCAGCGATTCCGGGCGCGATGAGGCCGGGTACATGCACCGCGAAGTGGTGCGGGAAAAGGTTTCCACCTGGCCCATCGCCTACAGCTGCCTGACGGACGACGAATACAAGTACACCATCGGGCTGTTTGCAGGCAAGGCAACGTTTCAGTTCACCCATCCCAAAGCCGGTTCTTCCACCGAGACCGAAACCACCACCTGCTACTGCAGCAAATACGGCATCGCCTGGCATAACGCCAAGACGAAACAGTGGAAGAACCTTAAGTTTAACATTATTGAATGCTGATTGAGAGTTAGGAGGTAGGAAGTAGGAGTTGGGAGTTAAAACGGGCCTAAGGTCCAGCATTGTAGGGAACGGTCTCAACCGTTCCGGGGCTTTGCGGTAGATGCCACAACAGGATTTGCCACAGGGCGACGGGCGCACAATGTGCGCTCCTACGGGATTGCGGCCCAATTTTCAACCCGTGCGTGAACGCGCACACCTTCCAACTCCTCACTCCTACCTCCTAACTAAAACCAAAGGAGGTGTATATTTGCTCCAACCAATTCTCACTCTCTCCAGCGGCACCGAGTTAAAGGGCGGCTCCCCCGGCAGCGCGGTCAAAAGCCTGACGCTGCACACTGCGGTGAACGCCGGGCAGGAATTTACCATCGGCTCTGCGTTTTCGGACTACATTGAAGCCGAAATCTGGGCGGACCCGGGCGGCAGCCTGCAAATTACTGCCGGGGACGCCCTGACCTATTACCGGCAGGATGATGCCGGGAACCGAACCAAGGTGGGTGTTTTCTATGCTGAAAAGCCCACCCGCACCAAGCGCAACAGCTACAAGGTTACGGCCTACGACACCATGTCCAAGCTGGATACGGACTTCTCCGGCTGGCTGCGGGCCAATCAGGCACAGTTTCCCAAGACCATCTGGCAGCTGGTACAGCTGGCCTGCCAGCGGGCAGGGGTCACACTTGCCAGCAGCAGCCTGCCCATTAACGGCAGCTACAGCGTGCAGGCGTTCTATGCGGATGATTTAACCTGCCGACAGATTATCTCCTGGGCGGCGGAAGCGGCAGGCTGCTACGCCCACATGAATGCAGACGGCAAACTGCAATTCTTGACCTACACAGACAAGCGCAGCACTGCTAAAATCACCCCGGACGGTGCCAGCAACAGCACCGCCTACTATGCCGACAGTTTGAGCTACGAGGACTACACCGTCAAGGCCATTGAGAAAGTCCAGATCCGGCAGTCGGACAGGGACGTGGGGGTCATCTACCCCGACAGCACCACCGCCACCAACACTTATGCAGTGCAAGGTAATCTGCTGCTGACAACTGGCACCGAAGCCAACCTGAAAACCGTTGTCCAAAACCTTTACAACGTGCTGAAAAACGTGACCTATACCCCCTGCAAAGTATCGGTGCCCAGCAGTTCCGGCCTTACCTGCGGGCAGATCGTGCACGTTAAGGACGCACGCGGGCGGGAGTTCGACACCTACCTGATGAGCGCCACAATCTCCTCCGGCAAGGCAAGCTTTGAGAGCATGGGCAGCGCCAGCCGGGAAAGTTCCAGCGCGGTGAACAGCCAGAGCTACAAGAACCTGACCGGCAAGATGCTGGAGATCAAGACCAGCGTGGACGGCCTGGAAGTAAAGGCCAGCGACCTGACCGGAAAGTATACCGACCTGAAAGCAACGGTGGACGGGCTTTCCTCTGAGGTGAAAAAAGACACCAAAATCACCGGCGGCGGCAACCTGATCCTGGGCAGTGAGAGCTTCAAGAACGCTGCTCTCCAAGGCGGTGGCACTGTTGAATACAATGATGATGGCAGTGCAACGGTAACAAATTCCAATAGCCTTAAAATATTTGATTTTAACACTACTAGCACGCGCATTGTCAAGGGTGTAACGCTGTGCATATCCGTTATGTACAAGCAAGTTTCGGGCGAGGATGCTTTTTATCTGGACATCCATTATTCGCATGCTAACGGCAGCAGATATTACACCAGCATAAAGCCTGCTGACCAAATCAAAATTGAGCAATCGGACGGTTGGGTGTTACGGTATGGCACATGGACACCGAAGGACAACTATATTTTGACCGGCGTTAGATTTGGTCTGCAGTCGGGTTCGGTTACAAACAAGTACATGGCATTGCACCCCATGCTGCAATACGGCAACGCGCCGACCGCGTGGACAGCTAGTAGCGGGGACTACATAACAGAGAAAAGCGCCAAAAGCCTGATCTCCCAATCGGCGGATGAGATCAAGACCGAGGTCACCAAGTCCGTGACGGAATCTGTAACAGGGACGGTAAAGGATACCGCTACCAGCGCTGCCAACAATGCGGTTGACAGCAAATTGCAGGATTATGCCACCACCGCAACAGTGAACAGCCTGAAAGAGGATGTTTCCAGCATCAGCCAAAAGGCGGATAGCATCAGCACCAAAGTCAGCAGTCTGGAAAAGACCACCACAACCATTTCCAACGATTTAGACAGCACCAAGCAGGAATTCAAAACCGTTAAAAAATCAGTATCCGCGATTGACCAGAAAGCCGACAGCATTACCCAGACGGTAACGCAGCGGATCACCGGCGGCAACAATATTATTGCGGGCACCGATAACTGGAACAATGCGACCCTGGATGCAGGCGGCAATGACCTGAGCAAAAAGGGCAGCTACACCATTGATGGCGAATCCGTCCATGCGACCAATAGGGCGCAGAACACCCGCTTCCATTTTGGTGCGGACAAAACGCTGGTGATTGCCAAGGGCATGACCTATTGCGCCAGCGTGCTGTACAAGCTCAACTCTGGCACGGACAGCCTGTTTTTGCAGTTTGAAACCAAATCCTCCCGCGGCACAAAAAGCTATTACGGCTCTGCGTTCAAGCAGGCCAAGCAGGACATTGCGCTGGACAACGGCTGGAAGCTGCGATGGGCGGCCTTTACGGCGACCGCGGACGGCTATGCAGACGGTCTGTTTGTAAGCACAGCCGACGACAACGCCACCGTTACCAACGATCTGACCATCATGCACCCCATGGTGCAGATGGGCAATGCCCCTACCGCCTGGACGGCCAGCACCGGCGACTATCTGACCGCCAACGAAACCAAAACCGAGATCAAGCAGACGGTGAACGAAATTAAGCTGACGGCCAGCACAAGCGGAACCAGCAGCACCATCAAGCTGACGGCAGGCGGAACAGAGATCACCAGCGCACAGATCAACCTATCCGGCGTGGTGACATTTTCGGATTTGAGTACCTGGAACCAGGACAAGACCATTATCAACGGCGGCAACATTACCACCGGGCAGATTCACAATAAGGCGCGCACAACCACTTATGACCTGGACAATGCCTGGATTCGTATGGGCAAAGATACTGGCACTCGTGTGGACATTGACACGGGGCGCATCCGCTGGTACTGGGAAAACAACCTGACCGGTGTGTTAAGCAGCCGGTACGGCAAATCTTATATTGGCGATAACTCCCGCTACACGTTTTTAGGCTGGTTCTCCACCGGCGACCCCAGCTTTGATTATTCCACCGGCGGGGCCACCAGCGAGTTTGTGGGCATTGCCATTGACCAGGTAGATAAGGTCATCCACTGCAATGCCAGCAAGTTTGAAATCCCCGGCAGAATTGAATGCGGTTCTTTGAGCGTGAACGGGAGGGAGATTTAATGCAGAAATTCATGCAGATTTTGGCCACGTTGGCTTTGCTGTTGGTGCTTGCATTGGTCATCCCGCTTACGCTGGCAGCCTGCGGCGGCACGCGAACCGAAGATACAAGCTATCCGCGCCCGGAATATTCCGGCTCCCCGATGGCAGAAAGGGTGATGAAATGACCACAACCGCAAAAATTGAAGAACTCCAAAAGTCCGTCATCAACGCCATCAACAACAGCTGCCTGCACCCCGCTGTGGTGCGGCTGGTGCTGCTGAACGTGATCTCGATGGTGGAAGCCAGCGAGAGAGAGGTAAACAAAAGAGAAAAAGAGACAGAATCCTGAAAATCCGTTTTTTGTTCCCGCATAATCCACACAAAATATAACACATAAAAACAAGGCACCGGGCCAATTACAGGTTCGGTGCCTTGTGGTATTTATGGTGTCAGGATGCCGATCAATCTGCCATCGGCTGATGGTCCGTGATGGTGTGCTCCTGCTGGTACTTGAGCGCAGCAGCGATAAAGCCCTTGAACAGGGGATGTGCGCGGTTGGGGCGGCTCTTGAATTCGGGGTGGAACTGTACGCCCACATGGAAATCACGGCCGGGCAGCTCAACAGCTTCCACCAGGCGGCCATCCGGGCTGGTACCGGAGATCACAAGGCCGTGGTTCTGCATCTCTACACGGTAGTCGTTGTTGAACTCATAGCGGTGGCGGTGGCGTTCGTCAATTTCTTCTTTGCCATAGCACTCACGCAGCTTGGTGCCCTCGGCGGTAATGCAGGGGTACTTGCCCAGGCGCATGGTGCCGCCCTTCGGGATGTTCCCCTGCTGGTCCGGCATCAGAGCAATAACATTGTGCTCGCCGTCCGGCGTAAACTCGCTGGAGTTGGCATCGGCATAGCCCAGCACATCGCGGGCATATTCCATAACCATAATCTGCATACCCAAGCAGATGCCAAAATACGGGATGTTCTGTTCCCGTGCATAGCGGGCGGCCTGGATCATGCCCTCAATGCCGCGGTCGCCAAAGCCGCCGGGCAGGATGATGCCATCCACACCGGAAAGCTCTTCAGCGCAGCGCTCCTGATCCAGCAGGTTTTCGCTGTCCACCCAGTGGATCTCCACTTTGGACTCATTCTCAAAGCCGGCGTGATACAGGGACTCCATTACACTCAGGTATGCGTCATGCAGCTTGACATATTTGCCAACCAAGGCAATGGTGCAGGTCTTGCTGCGGGTGGCAATGCGGGAGATCAGCTCTTTCCACTCGGTCAGGTCGCTAGCCGGAGTTTCCAAGTGCAGCTGACGGCAAACAACGTTGGTCAGGCCGGCAGCTTCCAGCATCAGCGGGCACTCGTACAGGCTGGGCATGGTCAGGTTTTCAATCACGCAATCAGGGCGCACATTGCAGAACATGCTGATCTTGCGCTTGATATCGCTGCCAACGCGGCCATCGGCACGCAGCACGATGACGTTGGGGGCGATGCCCATGCCCTGCAGTTCCTTGCAGGAATGCTGGGCGGGCTTGGATTTATATTCGTCCGAGCCGGAAATATAGGGCACCAGAACCACATGGATGTAGCAGCAGTTTTCCATGCCCTGCTCAATGCCAACCTGGCGGATGGCCTCCAGGAAAGGCTGGCTCTCAATATCACCGGTGGTGCCGCCGATTTCGGTGATGACAACATCGGCTTCGGTGCTTTTGGCAAGATTGTAGATATAGCTCTTGATTTCGTTGGTAATGTGGGGAATGATCTGTACCGTCTGGCCCAGATAAGCGCCCTGGCGTTCCTTGTTCAGCACGTTCCAATAGACCTTGCCCGTCGTCAGGTTCGAGTACTTGTTCAGGTTTTCATCAATAAAGCGCTCATAATGACCCAGATCCAGGTCGGTTTCGGTTCCGTCATCAGTCACGAACACCTCGCCGTGCTGTAGCGGGCTCATGGTGCCGGGATCCACGTTGATATAAGGATCCAGCTTTTGAGAAGCCACCTTCAGGCCGCGGGTTTTCAGCAAACGGCCCAGGCTGGCTGCTGTGATGCCCTTGCCCAAGCCGGAAACCACGCCGCCAGTAACAAAAACGTACTTTGTCGCCATATATACCATCCTCTCCACAACTACCACAAATAAATGGACGCTTTATTATACATCACTTTTATTTCCAAAAGCAAGAGTCTTTTTTCCTGTTTGGTGCAAATTCTCTTGCGCACCATCGTACAATCCCCTATAATAAATAAGATAGTATTTAAGGCAATACCGCATAATTCTAAGTGCCGATACGGCGAGCGAGGTGCGGCAG
>ERZ1673740.2517-NODE-2517-length-10302-cov-6.405777_pt1 | contig 10302 bp, 10 predicted proteins | sample MGYA00580221_ERZ1673740 | MGnify/ENA primary metagenome ERZ1673740 (study PRJEB41218, sample SAMN15661786) | gut metagenome | host: Homo sapiens | place: Canada: London | collected 2015-08-20/2019-03-30 | study: EMG produced TPA metagenomics assembly of...
ATACGACCTGACAAGGTCGGGTTATATTCACCTATACGGAATCCATCGACGAGTTCAGTGTGAACTTCGAGGAAAGCAATGCGAACATCACGGACAAATATTTTGTGAAAGGAGAAAAAAGAGGGTATTACGTAAGCGACCTGCTCAAACACGCGCTGCATAATACGGTGCCCGGCATAACCAAGACGGTGAAAAATCCCCCAGTCACCCGAAATGCAGCAGGAGATATATACGCAGGAAATAAACAGTATCGAAGAGAACCTTGCCGTATTCGAGCGGCAGGGCAATAAAGTGAGCGGCTGGATAAAGAAGGGGCTGGAAAGAAGGAAGGAGAACCTTGAGACCAAACTGGAAAAGCTGGATCAGGAGATAAAGGAACGGACGGATGACGTGACCGATTTCAGGCAAATGGGCATCGACCACCTGTACGTAGATGAATCGCATTATCAGAACTTTTAGGAATTTCCGATAAAATTATTCAATTGTTTAGCAATCATTTGTTTTGAGTCTTAATCAGTTCTGATTATATTCCGTCTATAATTGTAGAATAACATTCAAACAAGATGCGATTATGGACATATTTAATCTGAATGAAAAAGTCAAAGGGCTTGTTTCTTATTTACAAGACACAGGTTATTCAGCCATGTACATAGACTATGTGAAGAAAATGGCTGAGTGGTTATCGGGCAATTCCGAACATTACAAATGGAAGAGTCTCGCCGATGTTGAACCGACACTAAAAGAATTGTGGTCCAACAAGTATACTTGCAGAAACAAGGTACGCCTGTTACGTGTAATCTGCCAATATATCGAGAATGGATTATTACCCGACGGATGCAAACACTACATCAAACCTCACCATTACGAATTGCTTGGCGAAGAATACAGGAATGTAACGGACATGGCTTTCAACGTGGTAGACAGGCGTTGCAAATTTTCAACAAACGTGAAGTATGCGCTATCTTCGTTCTTCTTCCGGTTACAGGAAATGGGTGTGTATTCATTCGAATCAATAACAGAGGATGCGGTGTTGGAAGTGTTTTCCAAAGACGAAAAACAGAAGATGGGCCATTCGCTCAAATATTCGGTGGAGTATGGGCTGAAAGCCTGTTTGCCTTACTATGGCAAATCCGTTGAACGTATAATCGCATATCTGCCGGCCATACCCAACATGCGTAAGAACATTCAATACCTTACAGAGCAAGAACTGACGGCCATCAGGCATACCTTGGAGCACGACGGCACAATATCCCTGCAGGACAAAGCCATCATAACCTTGGCCATGTACACGGGATTGCGTGGGTGTGACATCTCAGCTCTCACGCTTGAGAACTTCGATTGGGAACACGACCTTATAAAAATCACACAGGCAAAAACGGGACAGCCCCTTACATTGCCGCTTCGCGCCGTAGTCGGGAATGCTGTCTTTGATTACCTGCTCAAAGAGCGTCCCCAATGCCCGGAACCATATGTTTTTCTCACAGTACACGTGCCACACAGAAGACTCCACACAAGCAATCTTGATGCCATATGCTCAAAAGTCATGTACAAAGCAGGAATAAGGCAAGGTGAAAATGAAAGAAAGAGCATGCACCTGTTTCGCCACCATGTAGCGACATCCCTGTTGCAGGGCGGTGTGCAACAGCCTGTTATAAGTGCCACCCTTGGCCATTCGTCCCCAAGCTCTCTCGACCGCTATCTCAGTGCGGAATTCAAACACCTGAAAGAGTGTTCGCTAAGCATCGAGGGATTCCCGGTTGGAAAGGAGGTGTTTGGCAGATGAAAACGACTTCATTCCTTTCCAACGCGATAGAAGGATACGTAAAATACCGCAAGGCTTCCGGGCGTGACAGCCACAGCTATATCAAGAACGTAATACTATTTGACCATTTTTGTGCGAGGGAATATCCCGGACAGATCGAACTATCCCAAGAAATCGTGGACAGATGGTGCAGGCAACGTCCATCTGAATGCACAAACTCTTGCGTGTCACGTGTATATCCTATTCTGGACTTCATCAAATACATGAACAAACGTGGAATGACAAAAATAGCCCTGCCAAAAGTGCCAAGGTCTGTGCCAAGAACTTATACGCCGCATCCTTTCACATATGATGAATTGAAACGCTTCTTCAATGCTTGCGACAACACAAAGCCAAGACGTGGCCGTCTCGCCACAATCCAACGCATGACACTGCCAGTATTCTTTCGCTTATTGTACAGTTCTGGGATGAGGACAACCGAAGCCATCCTGCTGGAACGTGATGATGTAAACCTTGAAAATGGCGTAATTTCCATCAAGCGAAGTAAAGGGCATGACCAACATTATGTCGTTCTCCATAATACAATGTTGGCTCTAATGCGTACTTACGACGAGAATATATCTAGGTTAGTACCGCACCGCAAAGTGTTCTTTCCGACACCGGATGACAAGTCTCACCCTTCTGTTTGGGTTACGTATCATTTTCGGGTGTTGTGGCAAAGTTGCAATTCATCCTACGCTATCCCATATGAGCTAAGACACAACTATGCCATAGAAAACATAAACAGCTGGACACACCAAGGATTTACCATCCATGACAAGTTGTTGGCTTTAAGCAAGAGCATGGGACACCGGCAAATAGAGAGCACGCTGGCTTATTATTCCTTGACCCCAGCGATTTCTGATATAATGGAATATACAGAGAATCAATTATTAAAATTAAAGACAGATGAAAAAGAAGATTAATCCGCAAGCAATGCAGATAGCTGATTATCTGCATGACTGGCTCGAACACTATGTCCCTTCAATCAAGGCATGCAGTCCTCACACAAAGAGAAATTATAAGATCTCCGTGAAACTCTATGTAGAATTCCTCAGAGTCATAAAAGGCACTACACCAGAAACATTAAGCGCAGAATGTTTCTGTATGGAATATATAATGGAGTGGATCATTTGGTTAAAGGAAAATAGGGGTTGCAGTCCAGCAACATGTAATGTAAGATTGTCAGCTTTGCGTGTTTTTCTGAAATATTTGTCGTTTAGAGATATATCCTATATGTCTGTTTTCTTACAAGCGGAAAATGTTCCAAATGAGAAAAACTCTAAAAGAAAGGTCATCGGGCTCAGTAAACAGGCTGTTGATGTATTGTTGTCCATGCCTAATCAAGGGAGTACTATAGGCTTTCGTGATTACACTCTGATGCTTCTCTTGTATTCCACCGCTGTGCGCATCAACGAGCTTCTGACTCTGAAAATTAGCAATATTGTTATAGACTGTGTAAAACCTCACATAATAGTCATTGGCAAAGGAAGAAAGAAACGTCCGATTCCTCTTTTGGCCAAGCCAGCACAATGCTTGAAAAGGTATCTTATCAAATACCATCCGAAACAGAATGATGCAAATGCATTACTTTTCTGTTCTAAGAGCAAAGGCATATATGTCCCGATGTCCGCTGAAAACGTGAACAAGATGCTGAAAAAATATGCCACAATGGCTCATGAAAGGTGCCAAGATGTTCCTATGGATTTACATGCCCATCAATTTAGGCATGCCAAAGCTTCACACTGGCTTGAAAACGGGATGAACATAGCCCAAATCTCATACTTACTTGGGCATGAAAGTATTCAAACCACAATGGTATATCTTGATATAACCACAAAACAAGAAGAAAAAGCTTTGGAAACCCTTGAAGGCGAAAATCAAAAGAAAATGAGAAAAAAGTGGAAGACAGAGGAAGGAAAAGCAAATCTTGAAATACTTTTAGGACTTACAAAAACAAATTGAGTAGGAGAAATTTTACTTCTTCGTTTTCCTCTTACCCGATTAAGATATACAAGTACTGTTTGGTATATTATATAAACTTCCAGCAAGGTATTATACCTGCTGGAAGTTATGTTACAGTTCCCAATTAAGAACAGGGTCTAAAGGATGCTGAGATTGATATGCGGCAAATAATTTCCTCTCATTTATAAGCGTTGATTCATCTCGTTTTAACACATTAGAAATAAAGTTATTCAACGATTTTGTACCTCTTAGAATTGGAACGATTTGAAGATACTCGGGTAAGACTGATTGTGATATTTCTTTTAATGTTAACCCTACAACAGTTGTTCTATCATATCCATATCCAACTTCCCAAGGGATCCATTTTGAATCCAATGCATTTTGGGATAAAAGACATAACATGTGCGTGCTGTTTCTGATACCTGTTTTAATTGCACTTACAACCGAGTAAGGTCTCGTTCTGTCTATTTTTGTATCATATTCATCAAAATAGACATCAATACCAGAAGTAATAAAATAGTCTGCTATTTTTTTAGCAGTGTCCGCATCTCTTTTTTGGTGACTTATGAATATACATAAACCACTTCTTTGTGCAATGGAATTTTCGGTTAAATAAAATCTATTTAATGCCATAATCTATTATTCTACTTATCCATTTTTTTTACGCATTGGCCTTGATAAATCATAAGTGCAAGTGGCACGACTATTATATGCATTATCAATCATCTGTCTCAAAATATCTGGTGTTAGCTTATCCCAATTGATTACAGATATAAAGGCATTGGGTTCGAGCAAATTATCAATGATGCGTTCCGGTAAGTATGGATAACGCCTATGATACTCTTCTCGGCTATCAATAGACATCCATTGTGTCGTCTCTGGGTAGAACGTTTTCTCACTACTATGAGCGCATGTATAATATTCGCTTTTAACAGATGGTAGTAATATCACAATAATGCCGGACTTCTTATTCACCGTACCATCGTACATACTTGAATATAACTCCCAATCAATATGCTTGCGATTTTTTGTTTCAGTTCCTACAAGTAAAATGGTTACGGTTGTATCCTTCAAATGCTCGTCGCGTATATATTCGCGTATCTTTTGGTCGTCCCAATCTTCTGGAATCTCGCCCATGTCAACAGAGCCATCAATGAATACTTTATTTTTTTCAGCCCAACTAACCAAACCTTCTTTATATTTCTGGTCATTGGCATGATGAAAACTTACAAATACTTTATGCATAATTTATATTAATAGTTAAAAGCTTTATTAATACCCTTGAGAATCAATGATATTATCTCGGGAATATTAATAGAGTTGAATAAAATTTCATTTTCATCTTTATCAAGTCCATTTCTAAGAACCTGATAATCCTTATTTTCGAATTTCTTTAGTTCATCGTAATTTATCGTTGGCAGACAACTCATTTGGCAATATTCAATTAATTTTTTATAATCCTCATTGGTTTTTGCTTCTTCAAATAGTTTTTCTGCCGTAGTTTCACCTTTCATTAGTTTCACTATTTGTGCAGAAGCTCCACCAAATCCTCCTAATAAATAAATTGGATGTTTTTTCTGTATAGCACAAATCGCCTCTTCAAATATTCCGGCCATACGCCCCTTAAAATTGACAATTTTGCCACCCAAAACGATACGTGCATTAACATTCTCTTCCATTTCTTTACGCATAATAGATAAAGAATTTGCCCAAAGAAACATTTTGCTTGGCGTAGTTGGCTCAAAGAACTTCCCCTTATCCTCCTCACCTACACCTTTGGGTATTTCTGTTTTTACTATTTCCACACGGTCGTATTTAAATTCAGCGATGTCAGATTTTGAGAGCCTATTAAATATAGGCCAAGCAAAATAATTTGTGAAATAGATTGTACTTGGATCAGACTTTTCTTTTATGCCATACTGACATGAAAGATCGCATAAAAGTTTTGTGAAACCACCAATTCTAAGATCACCTCCATACACCAATTTAGCTCCAGTAACAAGCAGATGACGAGCTATTTCAACAGATAAATCATCAAACATGGCTTTGCCGATTCCTTTAGTTAAAGCCTCCGGAGTTTCCGAAATAGAAATTGCGATTTTCTTATCCTGTATCTTATTCATATTTGAATATAACTGACTCGGAGTAACAAAACTTGTAATCTTACCATTTTTATTCAAAACCTCCAACTCTTCACGACCTAACGGTGGTTCAGGATAGAGTATTGATTTTATATTATCTTCAATATTAATTAAATTCATTAATTCCGGAGGAACAGGAAGAATAGAAGTATTTTGCAAATCGCACTTCATTACCAATTGCTCAAGATATTCTTTCTCATAATATTGGTCTAACGCAGTACGTAGAAGCAAGATAATTACGTCATCCCATTTGCCATTAAATCTAATCTTTGGCATATTACCCAAATACGGGAATGTTCGAGAAGAAACTCCATTCAATACATTTACTAATATTGAAGGTACATTATTTTTCTTACCAGAGATAGCTTCAATTCGACACCATTCTCTTTCTGAATATGTATCAGATTCTATGATAACTAATAAGGATGAAGCTATACCTGACTGAATCTGTTGGGCAAATTGATGACCATCCAAAATATCATTAACATCGAAGAAAGAATCGAGTTTAGTATCTGAACGCAAATAATCTCTTAAAGAAATTGCCGTAGATTCACCTAAATGATCTTTATCCTTTTTAGAATGGCTAATGAATAATTTTAGCTTTTGCCCAACTTTATAAGACTTTAAATAGCGTAAAATGTTATCATAAAGTCTTATTTGAAATTCATGCCAATCAGTTTCAATATTCTCATTTTTCAAACAAATAAACTGTTCTTCTTGAAGAAGTGGGTTTATGTCGAAAGCATACTTGGATAGTTTGACGGCAAATATTTTTAGTGCCCCATTGTCTTCTTTTACTAATAATTCTTTTATATACTCATCCCATATAGTATTACAATACATATTGTCATCAACCAATAATATTGCAATAGTTTTATTACTGAAGTTTATATCTATCGGGGGAATTTGATTGGCCATATCCGTTCGAAAGAACACTGGTATATCAAGCCCATCTTCAAAAGGCCTACTTGAATTACGACACAGAAGATGGTAAATTTTCTCATATGTTTCGCTACCTTTAGTATTATCCTTGTCATACAAGACATATACAGAAAGAGGTGTTTTAAAATTAGAACTCATAAAACAAAAAATAGAAGTAATTTATACTTAAGTTAGAGTTTTAAATAAATATTAAAATGTTAAGATACAGCACGTAAGTGGAATCATTCATTAATATTATGGATGGTTAAACTCATGCATTATGAAAATTCCATGCCTATCAAATACAAAGATACAATAAAAAAGGAAAATTATCTCATATTTCCGATGCAAAATATGGTTATGTTATGTAAAGTTGATTCATTAGTAGTAAATGTCATTTTTCATACAAGCTCAAAACTATATGCCAACGTAACATCTTCTAAAAAATGCCAAGTAATAAAGAATTGACAATTTGATATGCCCGGTGTTATTGGAATGGGAGTTACGCAACGGCCTGAAGAATTGGTACAGAGTTCAACAGTCAAGAATGTGGGAAACAGAATACAACCTATGTGCTTTATTGGACAAATACTAGAAACTTCCACTGAGCAGTTTCTCTTTAGAAACAGGAGGTCAAATGCAATCAGAAAAATCATTAAGATATCCAAATTTACGAAAAGGACTATTGAGCAAATACAAACATTACAGCCTTATCTCCAAATTGATACAGAATATATTCTATACCCTGCATATTACGACCGTAAAAATAATCAGAACTTATTATATAAAAAAGATGCTGAATTTCAATATATTTAGAATGTCAAACAAAAAAAATAAGAAAGTTCTGATAATGACTCAAATCCAAAATTTCGGATTTATCGCATGCGTTCAAGAACCTTCTCTTCAATACCCGACACGCAAGGGTTTCGGGACTTGGGAACCCGGAAGGAAGCATGAAAGCCATGAACCTGCTTTTCGCCATCCGTACCATACAGGAGCGCACGGGCAGGGATTTGGGTGCCACTTTCTTATCCGGTACGACCATTTCCAACAGCCTGACCGAACTCTATCTCCTTTTCAAATACCTCCGTCCCAAAGAAATGGAACGTCAGGGGATTACATGTTTTGACGGTTGGGCGGCTGTATATGCAAAGAAAAGCACGGACTTCGAGTTTTCCGTAACCAACCAGATCGTACAGAAGGAGCGTTTTCGCTATTTTATTAAAGTCCCGGAACTTGCCAACTTCTATGCGGAGATTACCGATTACAAGACAGCCAAGGACGTGGGAGTTGACAGGCCGGAACTCAATGAGCAGCTTTATCATATACCGCCCACTCCCCAACAGGAGATTTTCATTCAGAAGCTGATGAAGTTCGCCGAAACCGGGGATGCCACCTATATAGACAGGGAGCCTCTGTCCGAAGCGGAGGAAAAAGCGAAAATGCTGATTGCAACCAACTTTTCAAACAAGATGTCGCTTGACATGCGCCTGATAGACCCCGAATACGGTGACAATCCGGGAAACAAGGCATCCCATTGCGCGGCCAAGATTGCGGAATATTACTATAAATATCTTGACCAGAAGGGGACACAATTCATCTTTTCAGACCTTAGTACGTATAAGCCCGACCAGTGGAACATTTACAGCGAGATAAAGCGCAAGCTCGTGGAAGACCATAATATCCCCGAGAGACAGATAAAGTTCATTCAGGAAGCTAACAGTGACAAAGCGCGCAAGGAACTGTTCAGCAACATGAACTCCGGCCGTATCCGTTTCCTCTTCGGCTCCACACAGAAGTTGGGAACGGGTGTCAACGCGCAGGAACGGGCCGTGGCCATCCATCATCTGGACATCCCCTGAAGGCCTTCCGACCTAGAACAGCGCAACGGACGTGCGGTAAGAAAAGGCAATATCATTGCCAAGCAATATGCCGACAACAAGGTGGACTGTTTTATCTATGCGGTGGAGAAGTCACTGGACAGTTACAAGTTCAACCTGCTGCATAACAAACAGGTATTCATCAGCCAGCTTAAAAGCCGCAATCTGGCTACACGTATCATCGACGAGGGGGCGATGGATGAAAGCGGGGGCGTACATTTCAGTGAATACGTGGCTATTCTTTCGGGCAATGACGACCTGTTGGAGAAGACAAAGCTGGAAAAGAAACTGGCAGTCCTTGAAAGCGAAAGGCTGGCATATCACCGCAACAAGGGGAACGCAAAAGGCAAGCTGAATGAAAGAACTTCCGAAATAGAGAAGAACAACGTCTTTATCGGACGCTTCACCCGGGACTGGGAATATCTGAACAATGTGGCTCCCGTGGACGCGGAAACCGGACTTCGGCCCAATCCTTTACGGCTGGACAGTGTAGACTCTGACAATATTGAAATACTCGGCAATCGGCTTGCCGCAATCAATCAGAAAGCCCGGACGGAGGATGATTACATGAAAATCGGCACTCTCTTCGATTTCCGCATCTTGGTGCGTACTGAAAAGACCTACAACGGTGACACGCAAGCCTTGCAGAACAAGTTCATGGTTGAGGGACTGGACGGCATCAAATATACCTATCATAACGGGTATATAGCCAAAGACCCGAAACTGGCCGTAATGTATTTCATCAATGCCCTGGAACGTATTCCCGGCATGATAGAGAAACGGCAGAAAGACAATGCGGAGTTGTCAAAAGACCTTCCGGTCTTGCAGCAGATAGTGGCGGATGCATGGCCGAAGGAAGCGGAACTCAAACAGTTGGGTGAGGAGCTTGCCGCAGTGAACCGGAAAATACAGCTCACCCTTAAACCGGTGGACAAACACGAAAGCGGAGAAGAGAAGAAAACGGAAGTCGAAGAACCGAAACTTGTCAGCGGCAGTGATGTCATACCGGATTCACCCGGTAAGGCAAGGCATGTTCCGTCAATGGAAATCTTAAATCCCGTAAAGGAACTGAAGAAAATATCCTAATGTTTCCCGCGGCACATTGCTGTAACCTGTGGAAGCTACGCAGGCTCCACTTCCGCAGGTTACAGCAAAGAGCCGCTTTTTAAAGGAAAGGACAAAGGCACGGCGGGCACCCGGATAAATCCGACCTTGCCCGCCGTGCCCTTGTCTGTAAAGGGAAGCATTTACATCATTCTTCTTCCTCAAAGGAAAGTTCTTCAACCTGTCTGTTTATGGTCTTCCAATCAATGGCATCCTTCAGATTGATTATATCCACAATCGAATAATGTCTTGTACCGTTTTCCTCTTCCGCGAAACGCAGGCGGCCTCTCAAACGCTGCTTTTCTATTTCAGCGGGATCGAGGTTAATCAACTCGCATACTTCATCCGGCAACATGGACAATGCCACGTCGTTCTCCTGACAGATATGCTGCAACACAGCCAGCATATTCAATGACTTCTTATAACTTCTCACAAGTGCAGCGAAAGAACTGCTTTCAATCTTGACCATCTTTTTCATAACGCTTATTTT
>ERZ1673740.2525-NODE-2525-length-10267-cov-10.173717_pt1 | contig 10267 bp, 9 predicted proteins | sample MGYA00580221_ERZ1673740 | MGnify/ENA primary metagenome ERZ1673740 (study PRJEB41218, sample SAMN15661786) | gut metagenome | host: Homo sapiens | place: Canada: London | collected 2015-08-20/2019-03-30 | study: EMG produced TPA metagenomics assembly of...
CCCTCCAGAAAGCCGTTCTGCACCAGCACCTTGAGGATGTTCTCCAGATACTTTTCCGAGATCTCCTGCCGGGCGGCTACTTCCTTTAAGGGAACATATTTTTCAGACTGATGCTCCGCGAGGTCGATCATCACCCGCAGCGCATAGCGTCCTTTGGTCGAAACGATCATAATCCGTACTTCCTTCCGGTCAAATTTTAATATAACCCATTATACAACAGGGTAAATCACTTTTCAATCCCACTTTTTTCAAAATAACCCTTGACAAGCAGGGAAAACAGGGCTATAATGCCATCAAACCCACAAAGAATGTTGGTTTAAAGGTTTAGAGGGAATCACAGCCGGGCTCACCGGCACAAGACAGGGTCATACACCCCGTAACGATACCAGAAAGAGGGACAAGTATTATGAGCAAGATCTATACCGCCGCAGATCAGTTGATCGGTCACACCCCGCTGCTGGAGCTCAGCCATATCGAGAAGGAAGAGCAGCTGCCCGCCCACGTTATTGCCAAGCTGGAGTACTTCAACCCCGCTGGTTCTGTGAAAGACCGCATTGCGAAAAAGATGATCGACGACGCCGAGGCCAAGGGTCTGCTGAAGGAAGGCTCCGTCATCATCGAGCCCACCTCCGGCAACACCGGCATCGGTCTGGCTGCTGTGGCAGCTGCCAAGGGCTACCGCATCATCATCGTGATGCCCGAGACCATGAGCGTGGAGCGCCGCCAGTTGATGAAGGCTTACGGTGCCGAGCTGGTGCTGAGCGAGGGTGCCAAGGGCATGAAGGGTGCCATTGCCAAGGCCGATGAGCTGGCAAAGGAGATCCCCAATTCCTTCATCCCCGGCCAGTTCGTGAACCCCGCCAACCCGCAGGCGCACATCGAGACCACCGGCCCCGAGATCTGGGAGGATACCGATGGTAAGGTGGATATCTTTGTGGCAGGCGTTGGCACCGGCGGCACCGTGACCGGCGTTGGCAAGTACCTCAAGAGCAAGAACCCCGCCGTCAAGGTAGTGGCTGTGGAGCCCGCTTCCTCCCCTGTGCTGAGCAAGGGCACTGCCGGTGCACATAAAATTCAGGGCATCGGCGCAGGCTTTGTGCCGGACGTGCTGGACACCACCGTCTATGACGAGATCATCGCCGTGGAGAACGACGATGCCTTCGCCACCGGCCGTCTGATCGGCCACAAGGAAGGCGTGCTGGTAGGCATCTCCTCCGGTGCTGCCGTCTGGGCTGCCATCCAGCTGGCAAAGCGCCCTGAGAACGCAGGCAAGAACATCGTTGTCCTGCTGCCCGATACCGGCGACCGCTACCTGTCCACCCCGCTGTTTGCGGAATAATCTCCAAAAACTCTCCTCTCCCGCTCTGCACCCCGCAGGGCGGGAGTTTTTGTTTGGAGATAGGACGATTTGAATGCGCGTCGGGTAGCGGGCTCGCCCTCTCAGGCGCTTACGCGCCAGCTCTCCCAAAGGGAGAGCCCTTGGCATGGCGGAAAAGTTTCCGGTTAAAGTGCAGAGTTTGCGGTTACGCCAGAGCCTCTCCCTTTGGGAGAGGTGGCACGGCGCAAGCCGTGACGGAGAGGGCGAGGACGCTTACGGGGTACTTTCTCCCCTTTCCCCTCACCCGATTTTATGCTACAATACCGGTAACAAAAACGTTTGGAGAAACGCCCATGCTTTATTATGCTGCCCCCATGGAGGGGTTCACAGACCGGGTCTGGCGGCAGACCCATCAGAAATGGTTCGGCGCACAAGGCGCTGCCGACCGCTATTATGCGCCGTTTATCTCCCCGCCGGAGAACCGGGTGCTCATTAAAAAGAAGATGGCAGAGCTTGCCCCGGCGGCAAACCCGGGTGCGCCGGTCATCCCGCAATTGCTGGCGAAGGACGGCGAACTGGCTGCATGGATGATCGGTCAGCTGCGGGCGCTGGGCTATACCGAGGTGAACCTGAATCTGGGCTGTCCCGCCGGGACGGTGACTGCCAAGGGCAAGGGCTCCGGGATGCTGCGGGACCCGGCCAAGGTGGACGCCTTTCTGGAGGGGGTATTCTCCCGCACCGAGGGGCCTGTCTCGGTCAAGACCCGGCTGGGCGTGGAGAAACCGGAGGAGTTTGCCGCCATTCTGGAAATTTATAGCCGCTACCCCATCTCGGAGCTGACCATCCACCCCCGGGTGATGCGGCAGCAGTATCGCGGACAGGCCGACCGCGCCGCCTTTGCCGCTGCGCTGCCCCGGTGCACCATGCCGGTGTGCTACAACGGCGATGTGACCACCGCCGCCCAGCTCCACGCGCTGGAAGAGGAGTTTCCCGCCCTGTCCGGCATCATGGTAGGGCGCGGGCTCATCGCAGACCCGGCGCTCTTCCGCAGGGCGCGGGGCGGTGCACCCGCCACAAAGGAGGAGCTGCGGGGCTACCTGACCGACCTGTACCACGGCTACACCGAACTGTTCGGCAGCGCAGGCTGCGCCATCAGCCGGATGAAGGGGCATTGGTTCTACCTCATCCACTGCTTTGCCGGGGCGGAAAAGCTGGAAAAGCAGCTGAAAAAGCTGCGGGAGCCGTGGGAGTACGAGGTGGTGGTGAACCAGATCTTCACCCTGCCGCTGGTGGAAAACGATTAAAATGTGCTCCGCTTTGCTCTGCACATATTCAGCGGAAATCATATTTATAATTTCGTGTTTGTCGCACTCTGCGGAGTGCTCCAAACACATTTTCACGGGTGGGGTCGCAGAGGAAAACTGCATCTGCAATAAAAAAGCCCGCCGTCTTGCAAGACAGCGGGGCTGAAAAGGACCGTATTACACGTTGAGGTAGCTGCGCAGCATAGCCTGCAGCAGGTCGTCACGATCCACCTTGCGGATCATGGCACGGGCATTCTTATAGGTCGTAATGTAGGTAGGGTCTTCGGACAAAATGTAGCCCACCAGCTGATTGACCGGGTTATAGCCTTTTTCCTTCAAAGCATCGTACACCTGCTGTACGATCTCGTGGATCTCATAGTCCTTTTTATCGTGGATGGAGAAAATCGCGGTTGCGTCTCCCACGCAATACACCCCCTTCGGTTGAAACTAGTCTCATTGTACACGAAATGCGCCGAAACTTCAAGATAATTACGCCGGATTTGCACATCCTGTACAAAATTTCCAGCAATGTTCCGGCAAGATGAACGATATCCGGGCGGCATTCTGCCCGCGAAAGGAGCCTTTGTATGCTTTACGGCATCGGCTGCGACCTGTGCAGCCTTTCCCATCTGGAAAAAAGCCTTTCCTCTGCCCACGCAGCAGCCTTTGTGCGCCGGGTGTACGGCCCGGCTGAGCAGGCGGCGCTGGGGCTTTTGGAAGGCTCTGCTGCGCCGCTGAACGCCCACCGCCTTGCCAGCGCCGCCGCAGATTTTGCCGCCAAGGAAGCCTTTCTCAAGGCGGCAGGCACCGGCCTGCGGGAGCCTTTTTCCCTGCGGGAGATCGAGGCCGTCCGGCAGGAAAACGGTGCCCCGGCCTACCGCTTCAGTGGGCAGACCGCCGCATGGGTGGCACAGCACCGGCTGCGCGCCCGGCTTTCCTTAAGCCACGAGGGCGGCATGGCGCTGGCCTTCTGCACGCTGGAAGAGGAAAGCTGACCGCCCTTTGTGCATACAATGGAATATCGCCCCCGCACTGCATAAGCCGCACCCGGTCTGCGCATACTGAGAGCAGACAGGATGCGCCGGACGCATCACATAGCGGGGCACATCCTCCAGACAAACAGGAGGGAGATTCCATGGAGGTACACAGAGGAGAAGTTTTCTACGCCGATCTTTCGCCGGTGGTGGGCTCGGAGCAGGGCGGTGTGCGCCCGGTGCTGATCGTACAGAACGAGATCGGCAACCGGCACAGCCCCACTGTGATCGCGGCAGCCATTACATCCCGGCTGGACAAGACCCGCCTGCCCACCCACATCAACATCCGGGCGGCGGACACCGGCCTTGCCAAGGACAGCGTGGTGCTGCTGGAACAGATCCGCACGCTGGATAAGCACCGCCTGCGGGAGCGCGCCGGGCAGATCACCGCCGCCGACCAGAAGCGGGTGGATCAGGCGCTGGACGTAAGCCTTGGGCTGAACTCGTACTAAAAAACAAGCGGAAAGATTATTTATAATTTCGGGACACCGGAGCGTCTGCGGACGCTCCGGTGTCCCATTTTCACGGGAAAGGATTTGTGAAACCCCACCTATAACAAAAGGTAAATTTGCGAAAAAGACGTGACGAAACGGCGCAGATGTGGTATCGTTAAAGGGTAGATTTTTGTTCGGAAAGGATTTCTTTGCTATGACCCGGATCGCTTTCTGTGATGACGATGCCGCCCTGCTGCATCAGATGCAGGATTTTCTGGAGCAGTACCGTGCCCTGCGGGGTGTGCAGCTGGAGCTGTTTTCCTATACAAAACCCATGGAGCTTCTGGCAGATATCGAGGCCGGGGTGCGCTTTGACGTGCTGTTTTTAGATGTGCTCATGCCCGGCATCAACGGCATCAATGCCGCGCGGGAGATCCGCCAGTACGACACGGCGGTGCAGATCATCTTTGTGACCTCTTCTTCGGAATTTGCCGTACAGTCCTATGTGGTAGGCGCATACTACTACCAGCTCAAGCCCATCTGGAAGGACAGCTTTTTCCGCCTTACCGATGCCGTTTTGGCCGAGTGCCGCAAGCGCACCCAGCACAGCCTGATCCTGCGCTGCAAAAGCGGCGTGACCCGCATTACACTGGACAGTCTGGAATACTGCGAGGTGCAGGGGCGCACGCTGGTATTCCATCTGCTGGACGGCACCGTCATCGAGAGCAGCGGCAGCATGGACGAGCTGGCGCGGCAGCTGGCAGATTACCCGGGCTTTCTGCGCCCGCACCGCTCCTATCTGGTAAACATGGAGTACATCCAGAACATCACCGCCAAGAGCATCACCATGGAAAGCCTTGCCGAGGTGCCGCTGCCCCACGGGCGCTTTACCGCCGTGCGGGACCAGTATCTGGAATACGCCTTTGCGGGAAAGAAGGTCGTCCTGTGACCGCCCCGGGCATTCTGCCGGAAGTGCTGGACGGTGCAGCAGTAGGCATTTTCGGTATCCTGCTCAGTGCGGCGTTCTGCCCCATCCGCTGGACGGGCAAAAAGCGCTGGGCGCTGGCGGGCTGCACCGCCGGGCTGCTGGCACTGCAGGGGATGTTCTACTTTGGTGCCAGCCCCACGGCTGCCCAGTATCTTTACCCGCTTATCACCCATCTGCCGCTGTATGTCGTGCTGGTGCTGTTCAGCGGACAGAAGGTCTGGCCGCTGGTGGCGGTGCTCACGGCCTACCTGTGCTGTCAGGTGCGGCGCTGGGCGGCGCTGGTGGTGGCGCTGTTCTTCCCGCAGCACCCGCTGGTGCAGCCGGTGGCTGAGCTGCTGTTCACCCTGCCGCTGCTGCTTTTGTTCATCCGGTTCCTTGCCCCCTCCATGCGGCAGCTTTCCCGCTACCCGGCTTCCGTGCAGTGCCAGTTTGGCATCGTGCCGCTGGTGGGTTATCTCTTTGATTACATCACCCGTGTCTACACCAGCCTTTTGTCCGGTGCAAACCCGGCGGCGGTGGAGTTCATGTTCTTTGTGTGCTGCGCAGCCTTTTTGTGCTCTATTTTGCGCGCCTCCCGGGTGGAGCGGCAGCGCATCCAGATGGAACAGCTGCAGACCAGCCTGAACTTGCAGGTCACGCAGGCCATGCGCGAGATCGAAGCACTGCGCCTTTCCCAGCAGCGCGCCAGCACCTACCGCCACGACCTGCGCCACCATATGCAGTTTCTGGCAGGCTGCATCAAGAATGGCCGCACCGAGCAGGCGCTGGGCTACATCCGCAGCGTGTGCAGCGAGATCGAGGCCGGCAAGGTGACCGTCTACTGCGAGAACGAAGCTGCGAATCTCATCTTTTCTGCCTTTGCAGACCGCGCCGCCAAGGCCGGGGTACAGTTCACGGTGCAGGCAGGCATCTCGCAAAAGCCGGCCGTCTCGGAGAGCGATCTGTGCGTGCTGCTTTCCAACGCACTGGAAAACGCCCTGCACGCCGCCGTGCGCTGCCGCGAAGCCGGGCACGAAGCCTTTATCGAGACCTCCGGGCACGAAAAAGGCCACAAGCTGTTTTTGCAGATCACCAACAGCTGTCTGCCGGACGTGCAGCTCCGGGATGGCATCCCGGTCACCGACCAGCCCGGCCACGGGCTTGGGGTGCGCAGCATCTGCGCCATCTCAGAGCGGTACGGCGGCCTGACCAGCTTTGCCGCAAAGGATGGACAATTCACCCTGAGAGTGATGTTATAAAAAAAAATCCGTTGCACAAGGTCAGCGTCCTCGCCCTCTCTGTCACGGCATACGCCGTGCCACCTCTCCCAAAGGGAGAGGCCTTGGCAAAGAGATACACTTTGCGTGGACTGCCAAAGGCTCTCCCTTTGAGGAAAGACTTCCCCCGCTCCGGGGGAAGATGTCGCACAGCGATAAAAGGGGGAATCTGGCGCGTAAGCGCCTGAGAGGGCGAGCCCGCTAAAAAAGAGCATCTGCAATAAAACCCGCTGATTTTCTGAAATTCAGAAGCGATGGTTGCAGATGCTCTCTTATTTTATATTATAATATTATTTTACAGCTGCTGCTTGCCCAGCACGTCAGAGGTAGGGGTCTGGAACACCGGGATGTCGGCATAGGGGTCGGCAGCGATGTCGGCGGGCAGGCTCTTCATATACTCATCCATGGCGACAGCCACCTTCTTGGCAACGGCCACAGCCTCCACCACGGTGCGTGCGCCCATGACGGCGTCGCCGCCGGCAAACACGCCCTCGCGGGTGGTGCGGCCGTCCTCGCTGACGCTCAGCAGACCCTTCTGGTTGGTCTCGATGCCGGTCGTGGTCTTGACGAGGTTGCTCTCAGAGCCCTGACTGACCGACACGATGACGCCGGTGTGGGGGTAAAAAGTCTCGCTGCCCTCCACCTGCGTGAACTTGCCGTCCTCGCCCTTGACGGTGTCGCGGCAGATCAGGCCGTTTTCCCGGATCTCCACCGGTGCCTTGCAGAAGCGGAAGCCCACGCCTTCCAGCTTGGCGTAGCTGACCTCGTACTCGGAAGCGCTGATGCAGCTTTCGTCCCGGCGGGCGTAGCAGGTAACATGGCGGGCACCGTTGCGGATAGCGGTGCGGGCGCAGTCCATGGCGGAGTTGCCCACGCCGATGACAGCCACGTCATCGCCCAGACGGAAAGCCTTGGAGTTTGCCAGATAGTCGATGCCAAAAGCCACGTTGCCAAGGCTCTCGCCCTTGATGTGCATGGCGTTGGCCTTCCACAGACCGGCACCGATGAACACGCTCTTGTAGCCGTCGCGGAACAGGTCGTCGATGGTGATGGTCTTGCCGATGGTGGTGTTGGGCCGCACCTTGATGCCCTTCAGCTCCAGATGGCGGTACTGGAAATCGTCCAGCACGCTGTCCGGCAGGCGGTAGTTGGGGATGCCGTAGCGCATCACGCCGCCGATCTTATCCCGGGCGTCAAAGATGGTCACGTCATAGCCCCAGCGCGCCAGCAGCACGGCGATGGTCAGGCCCGCCGGGCCGGAGCCCACCACAGCGGCCTTCATGCCGTTTTTCGGGGCAGGGCCTGCGGTCATCTTGTTGGCGTAGGTGGTAGAGATATAGTCCTCGATGATGGAAAAGTGCACCGGGTCGTGGCTGGGCATCCGGTTGCGGATGCAGTGGCCCTCGCACTGCTTTTCGTGGTTGCACACCAGACTGCATACAGTGGTCAGGGGGTTGTTTTCAAACAGCATCCGGCCTGCATCGTCCATCTGGTTTGCCTTGAGCAGACGGATGACCTCCGGGATATTGGTGTGGATGGGGCAGCCCTCCTGACACATCGGCTTTTTGCAGCCGAGGCAGCGGTTGGCTTCGTCCAGAACATGAAGTGCCATGGGTTCCTCCTTGTGTTTCCCCTGCGGGGACAGTCGTTTTTTACAAGCTCGTTGTATCCAACATTGCATTGCTTTAATCATACACCCGAACCGCGCCGGATACAAGAGGGCACAATATAAAATTTTTCACGTTATTTTTTGTCAATTCGTCAAAAAGATAATTTTTTGACGATATATCCCGCCCATCGGCTCCGGTTTTGCCCGGCACAGCGCACCAAGGTCGCTGGCCCTGCTCTGAGCAGCAGCCATTTGGGCGCAGGTCTCGTTTTCCCGCGCAAGCCGCGCCAGTGAGTGGGACAGCGGCAGCGCCGTCTCCCCGGGCAGGGGCAGCGCTTCCTTGCGCGCACCCAGCAGGTGCAGGTAGGGCGGCAGCGCCGGGGTCTGGGCGGTGTAGCCCAGCGCCGCATCCATCGCCAGCCGCCGCATCCGTGCCCGGGGGTAGCGCACGGTGGTCAGGGCATCCAGCAAAGCGGGCAGGCTTGCGGTCTCCCGCACGGCGTTTTCCAGCCGATGCTCCAAGCCCTCGGATACTCCGCGCACTGCTGCAAAGGGAGCTTGCTCTGCGCAGGCTGCCCGCAGCAGCGCCAGCTCGCAGTGCCCCATGACCGCAAAATCTGTATACTTTCCGTCATATTCCGCTTGTATATACAATTTTAGTGCCTTTTCCGGCACATAAGGAGCCAGCGCCGCCGCGCCGCCCTCCGCCCAGAGCGTCCGCAGGGCGCTGGCGCTGGCAAAGGCTACGTGAGTGCTTTCGGTCAGCGCCTGCCCGTGGTCTGCGCCCTGCCGGGGCAGGGCGATGGGCTGCATTTCTACATTTTGTTCTATGATGGCTTTACAATACTCTACGGCAAGATTATTGTTGGGCTTATCCAGCAAGGCGGCAATGTCCGACCCCGGACACAGCGCCTGCACCGCCGCCTGCCGGGCAGCGGCAAAGCTGCGTGCCCCGGCGGCAAGCTGCTGCCTGAGCGCGGTGCGGTATTCTTCGCTGCACAGCACCCGGGCGGCTTTTTGCAGCAGGGCGGTGTCCGGGGTCTCTGCTCCAAAGACCAGTGCGTCGCACCCGGCAGCGGCCAGAATGCGCACCCCCGCCCGGGCAAAGGCCTCGGCACCGGCGCAGGCGCAGGGCGCGGGCAGGGCAAACACAAGGTCTGCCCCGCAGGCCAGCGCCGCCTGCACCCGCACCGTCTCCGGCAAAAGCGGCAGCGCACCCCGCTGGGTAAGCCCGCAGCTCATGGCAACAGCCACCCGCTGCGCCCCCAGTGCCCGCGCCTGCGCCAGCTGCCATGCGTGGCCGTTGTGGAAGGGGTCGTACTCCGCAATGATGCCTGCAAACTTCATGGAACTGCTCCTTTTCGCCGAAAGATTGTTAAATTTATATCGGATATACAGAAAAATCCTGCCGTCTCCGGGATTTGTGGGCAGGATGTACAAAAACCTTGTACACAAGTTTTACCGCTTTGCCCGGGTTGCGCCTTGAAAAGCCGCCATCCCTATTATATAATAAACATAGGAATCTGTAAAATTCTGTCCGCAGGTTTTTCAGGCTGCGGACGGTACAAAAATTTTCAGGAGGCAACACAGATGAAAGTTCTGGTTATTAACTGCGGTTCTTCTTCCCTGAAGTATCAGCTGATCGATATGGACGGCGAGAAGGTGCTGTGCAAAGGCCTGTGCGAGCGCATTGGCATGGAGAGCAGCATGATCACTCACGAGGCCAACGGCACCAAGGCTACCACCCCGGCGATCTTCCCCACCCACACCGAGGCTTTTGCCGAGGTCGTGAAGAAGATGACCACCGGTGCAGGCAAGTGCATCAATGACGTGAGCGAGATTGACGCCATCGGTCACCGCGTCGTGCACGGCGGCGAGAAGTTCAAGAGCAGCTGCCTGATCACCGATGAGGTCATCAACACCCTGCGCGAGCTGAGCCCGCTGGCTCCCCTGCACAACCCCGCCGGTATTCTGGGTATCGAAGCCGCCCGCAAGGTGTTCGGCAACATTCCCATGGTGGCTGTGTTCGACACCGCTTTCCACAGCACCATGCCGCCGAAGGCTTATATGTACGCCATCCCCTACGAGTACTACGAGAAGTACGGCGTGCGCCGCTATGGCTTCCACGGCACCAGCCACAAGTATGTTGCCCACAAGGCAGCCGAGTATCTGGAGGAGCCCATTGAGCGCCTGAAGCTGATCACCTGCCATCTGGGCAACGGTTCTTCCATTGCCGCAGTCGATCAGGGCAAGGTGGTGGATACCTCCATGGGCATGACCCCGCTGGCCGGCCTGATGATGGGCACCCGCTGCGGCGACCTGGA
>ERZ1673740.2531-NODE-2531-length-10241-cov-3.980856_pt1 | contig 10241 bp, 6 predicted proteins | sample MGYA00580221_ERZ1673740 | MGnify/ENA primary metagenome ERZ1673740 (study PRJEB41218, sample SAMN15661786) | gut metagenome | host: Homo sapiens | place: Canada: London | collected 2015-08-20/2019-03-30 | study: EMG produced TPA metagenomics assembly of...
TTTGCGGACATTTAAGAAGATATAAAAAGATAGTCAAAAAGACATATATAATTTGATAATAATTATTTATATTTTCATATTTATTATTATTAAACCAAATTGTATAATAAAATCTTTTATCAACCTTTTCTATGTTTAATCCCACATACCCATCCACTGCTTTCTGCGTAATGCATACAATTTTTGTATCAAGTAGATTTTGTATATCTTCTTTAGAGCCTAACCTATGTAATCCCTCATACGCCCAATTGTTCATTGCCTCAATAGTCCTATTGCCCTGTATTTCAACCTGCTCATGAATAAATGAAAATAATATATCATTATCCAAAACAACTCTAGATATAATATTTATTTCTACTACTTCTGCCATATAGTTCCTTTCTGTTATTTACTTCTTTTCGGAATACCGTCAGACCAGTTCCAGGTATGTTCATGCAGATATGCTGGATGTGTTTTACAATTTTCATTTGTATACAAAAATCCACTCAATTGCTGGCAAGTTTCCCATTGCTTTTCTTGCATACTCAAAATAATACACTGTATTAGAAATTTCATCATACAACACTTCCAAATTATACATTTTCCCGTTTTTATACATAGTAGTATAATAAATACATCGTTACATTTGAACCTCTTTCATTCATCATAAAAATCGCCCTAAAAAACTGATACTCCTTCGTAAATTCAAGTAAAAAAATCAAATTCCCTCATATAAAATATCTGCTTTCAAACATTCCGCTTTATCGCACAATTGCAATAGTCCATCAAGTATATTTAATAATTCACATTTTTTATATATTACTTTTTCGTACTTCATCTCATCTATTAAAAAATCACCTGTTAAGTTTATTTCTTCTGTTCCCAATGAAAATAACCCTCTCCACTTTTCTAATATTGTTTTAAATTTAACAAGTTCCTCATCAGATATTAAGGCCTCTCCATAATATGGTAATCCACTCTTAAGTGTTTTCCCATTCCACGATGAAACAATCCAAAAAAGGCTGTCTTTTATATAGTTAATAAAATCATCCGGAATATTAACCTTTTCAATTTTCTCTTTATTTTTGATTATACTGAAACAATGTTCCAATGCCATAGTTTTACCTTCCTCGTATTATTTACTTCTTTTCGGAATACCGTCAGACCAGTTCCATGTATGTTCATGCGGATATTCTGGATGTGTTTTAGAATTTCCGTGATTAGTCATATCTACATCCCTGTATGCATTTCCATTAGAATCATACCACCGTCTTGTAATAATATTTCCCTGATCATCCAAGATATCTACACTCCTGATCATCAAGGTATTCCTTAATTAGTAATTCCATAGATATTATGAAATAATGCTAATTCAACTTTAATATGTTCTTCTTGAACATATTTCAAAAAATTAATCAACTCTTAATTTCTATTTCTGGCTCCTCTTCTGAAATAATATCAATATTATAATTCATTGTTACAATCACATCCAAATAGCCGTCTGCGATACTTTCGAGATTTTCAATCACTTCCTGATTCATTGCTGTAAGTTCGCAGTTAATCCGAACGGTACGGTTTTTATCGGTCTTTTATTTTTTGTTTTTTAAAATACGATTAGCGACACAATTATCAGGTTCTATTTTTATTATTTCTCTTGCCACTGCTTCTGCTTCTTTTTCCTCAACCAGTTTTTCTGGAATATCGTGAAAAAAAATCACTTTTTCCATAGTTTCTACAGAAAAATCTATTTTTAATAATTCTCTGGTATGAAAAAGTGCCACTTCATATGCACCTTCTACAAAGCATAATGGATTAATCATTACATCTATAGTCATTTCTAATAAATATTTTGTTTTATTTTTTTCTAACATGTATCGCAAAAATCCGTATATTGCAATACTTTCTGTATCATATGCTAAATTCATGATTATATCTCTTTGTGCATTTAATGGTATTGTTAACATTACATTTTCTGCTTCGTGATAAAAACCCTCTAATACCAATTTTTTAAGTTTTGTTTCCATTATATTTCCTCCTATGGATTAATCCATGCATCTGATATTCTAACAGTTCCGTCTGACAATTTATTATAAGTAACCTCAACCTCATATCCATCTATTATCTTCTTTTTCGAGAAAACGCTTTTATATGGTCCTTCCTCTCCATTTTCCATTACATCATTAACAATATTTTTTATATCGTTCCAATTTTTATCAGGAACTAGCTTTTCCCAATTGTGGTTAGAACCTTTACTACCATTAACCATATGATCAATTTTATTTTCTGAAAAGTCATCCAACTGTTCCATGTAGTTTTGAGAAGATCCACGTATATTCTTTCCTGATTCATCACCTTTACTACTTTCCGATTTCTGAATCCGTACATCAAACATATTCCTTAAAGCATCAAATGATATAGCTAAACCTGAACCTGCAATGCCAATTCCTTCTGTTGCAACCGGAATACTGATTGCACTGGATGAACCAACGCTTGCTATTTCACTTCCACCACCCGCTAATGTTAAGAGCAGTCCTCCGCCCGTCGTAACTATACCAAGTCCCAACTGCAAACTGTCTTTCCACGTTCCCGTATAATCAATACTGATATTGATATTAGGAAGTTTCTTTTTTAACTGCTCTAATTTCATCTTGCCTATGGTTATTGCACTTATCCCGATCGCAATATTAGCAGCCTTGACAGACCTAACTGCATCTTTCTTTATACGACTTGCTGTAGTACAAAACTTTCTTACGGTTTTCTCTATTGCCTTTGTCCAGGAATTTCTGATATTTCCAGATTCTTTCATTTTTGAACTAAACCAGTTATACCTTCACCCTGATGAAGATTTTCCGGATTTTTTTTTTTCTGATGAGCCACTACTGGATACTACATTTGTAATCGTCTTTTTCGCATTTTGATAGGTATTGGATACCCAGTTTTTTGCCTTATTATAAGTGTTTTTCACCCATGTTTTGGCTTTATTATAGGTATTTTTTACCGTAGTTGCAACTTTCTTTGCCGCTGATTTTATCTTGCTTAAGATTCCATGTCCGCTCGGATCTGAATAATTCACCGGATTGTTTTCCGCATAGGTATACAGGTTCTGGCTGAGCGGTTCTAACAGACTTCCGAGATAGCTGTCCTGTGTCAGGAACGTGCCTTCCTCCGGATCATAGTATCTTGCTCTCAGATACTGATTCCCGGTTGCAGCGTCTGTATATTCCGCATTATAGGTATACGGATTTTTTATGTCTTTATTTCCACTTACGGAGACATTGCCAAATGCATCATAGCTGTAAGCTGTCTCAAGTATTCCTTCTGTGTTTGTCAGATGATCTACCGAACCGGTTCCGGTATAGCCATAGTAATACGTATCTGTACCGTCACTGTAATCCAGTCTCTCATTTCCGTAGGTATAGGTCTCTCTTACCTTCCCATTCTCATCATAGGCTGTCAGCACCTGCGTATACTGCTGATTGATATCATTGACGTAGTTCCGGCTTTCAAAGTAATCATAGGTGTCTGTCACAACCTTGTATGGGATCAGTGCCTGGCTTGTCTCACTCGGATAAGTGACTTCTCCCGCTCCCGGCATGTTCGTAATGCCGTCCGGGTTTACCACGATTCCCTCTTCATCCGCCCGGTCTTTCGCGATCTTTCTGTGATAAGCTGATACCAGATCTTCCCAGAGTTCTCTCCATGTCTGACCGATGGACTCTTTGGCTACCTGGAATCCCTGCAGGAAGTTCTGTCCGAATCCGTACCAGAACATAGATCCTTCTCTTCCCTGGTCAGAGGTCTTCGGAGATTTCTTTTTCTCCTTGAAGAGCTGATACTCCTTCGTATCTTCCGTGCGGTTCGCTGTGAACATCCGGTTACTGTCTCCGTCATAGAGTGCAGCCATCAGAAGTCCTTTGTCATCACGTACGGCTATCAGACGATTCTCCGTATCATAGGTATAAGTATGCGTCTTTTCATCCGCATCTAATTCCCTTACACGGTTTCCGTTCGCATCGTAGATATAGGTTGTCTCTTTTCCATCCTGCTCGCTTGACACCAGTCGGTTTGCCGCGTTGTAGGTATTCTTTGTGATAGTTTCTGTCGCCTGCTCCAATGCGTTTTCCGTACTTTGGCGGACTTCGATCTTGTTTCCTGCTCCGTCATAAGCGTACGTCACTCTCTGGATCACTTTATCTTCTGAATCCTTCATCACAATCTCGCTGAGCTGTCCCGCCGCATCGTAACCGTAATTAGATACCTTAGTCTCTTCCTTCGTTTTAATAGACTCTGTCAGGATATAGCCCGACAGGTCATAGGTATAGCGGTAGGTTGAGATTGTCTTTCCTTTTGCATCTCTGTTCTGGATCTCCGTCACCTGATGTGCGGCATCATAAGTAAGCTTTGCACTCGTTTGGTTTGCACGCAAAACTTCTGTCATATTTCCAGCCACGTCATAAGTATAGCCGGTCTCTTTTCCTTCCCGATCTGTGACTTTTATCAGCCGGTCCAGTGCATCATATTCATACTGTACTTCGCTTCCGTCCGGATAGATCAGCTTCGCAAGATTTCCGTAGCTGTCATAGTTATATAAGATAACACTTCCGTCTCCCTGCTGTATGCCCGTGATCCGTCCATCCGCATCATACTGATAGGTGGAAGTTCCAGTCAGATCAGACATGGAAAGGCGTTTGCCTTCTTCATCATAAGTATACAATACCTGTCCGTCTGCTTCTTCCGAGTAATCCGTCTGAAGAAGTGCATCCAGCTTGTTATAGTCATACTGAATCGTATTTCCGTTTGGACGGGTGATCTTTTCCAGACGGTTATTCAGATTATAACTGTAGCTTTCTGTTTCTCCCAGCGCATTGGTTCTTGATGTCTGGTTGGACAACAGATCATAGGTGTAAGTCATCTTGTTGCCATTTCCGTCTGTGGTAGAAGTCAGATTGCCTACTTCATCATAGGTATAAGTATTCCGATTTTCATAGCTTGCATCTCCTGCCATCGCTTCCGTCAGCCGATCAGCCAGATCGTAAGCATATCGTACCTGTCTGCCTTCTCCATCGGTAACAGATATCACATTGCCGTTTCCATCGTAAGCGACCGCTGTGGTATTCCCATTTCCATCTGTGGAGGATAGCAACTGTCCTTTCCTATCATACTGATAGGTAGTCTTTGCTCCGACCACATCTGTTTCCTGCACCAGACGGTTCATGTTATCATACTTTTTCGTCTCTGTTTGCCCTAACACATTGGTCAGAGAAGTCAGATTGCCATTGGCATCATACACATAGCTGGTCACACGGGTATCATTCACCGTCTTTTTCGTCAGGTTGCCAACGCTGTCGTAAGTATAGCTTTCTTTTCTTCCTGCCGGATCCAGTGTTTCTTCCAGTCTGTCCAGCTTGTCATAACTGTATCGCACAGTATTTCCCACCGGCGACACCTGTGAAGACAGATTTCCGTTCTCATCATAGGTATAAGCGGTTTTCTGCCCCAGTGGATTTTCTACACTTTTCAGTCTGCCCATGATGTCATATTCATAAGAGATGCTCCGGTCTGACTGATCTGTCTCACGAATCAGATTGCCGGCGGTGTCGTAAATATAAGATTTCTTCAGCCCCTGTGGTGCAGTCTGTCCTGTGATTCTTTCCAGCTTATCATAGGCATACGTGTATTCTGCTCCATTTGGAAGGATTTTCGATGTCACCTGTCCATGCAGGTTATTTTTATAAGAGGTTACATTTCCCAGCGGATCGGTTTCTTTACTCAGTGATCCGTTCCCGTCATATTCATAGGCATATGTTCCGCCATTCGGAAGGGTCTCTCCCACTTTCCGGTTCATATTGTCATAGGCAGTTTCCGTTACATTTCCTTCTGCATCAGTATAACGGATCTGATTGCCCGCTGCATCGTAAGCATAATTTTCTTCTCCGCCCTCTGCGGTTGTTATTTTTGTAAGTCTCTGAAGGGCATCGTAAGTAAACAGCGTGTCATTACCATTTTTATCGGTATGTATCACCGGAAGAGACAGTGCATTATAGCCATATGTTTCTGTATTTCCATTGGCATCGGTCACACCAGTCAGATTGCCAAGTACATCATAGGTGTAACTTGTTTTCTCCCCTGCCGGATTGATTTCTTCTGTCAGCTGGTTTAGCACATTATAGCTATACTTCCAGATTCGTCCGCTGCTGTCTTCTTTCTGAGTGACATTTCCATTAGCATCATAAGTATAGGTTGTAATTTTTCCTTCTGCATCTGTAGCTTCCGTCAGATTTCCAACTTTGTCATAAGCATAAGTGGTCTTCGTGCCATCTGCTTCCACAATTTCTACAAGCCGCTGATATTTGTCATAGGAATACTGCGTCTGTTCTCCCAGTGCATTTGTTACAGAACTTTTATTTCCATATACATCATACTCATAAGTCTCTTCAAAGCCTTCATTGTCCCATGTATGAGTCACTCTTCCCTTGGCATCATATTCATACTCTGTCACCAGTCCGCTGCTTCTCGTCTCTTTCACCGGCTGATTTAAACGATTATATTCATATTTTACCGTTGTTCCGTCCGGTGCTGTGATTGTATCGTACAGACCTGTGGCAGTGTATGTCATCTCATAAGTGTTGCCGCCACCATCGGTCACACCGGATGGCAGACCCTTCTTGTTATAAGTATAGGTGATCTTTCCGCCCAGTGCGTCTGTCAGTTCTATGAGTTGTTCCATCTGATTGTAACGATAAGTTGTTACATTTCCCAGTGCGTCCGTCACTGTCTTCGGCTGGTTCTGCTTGCCGAACACTGTACTGCTTGTATTTCCGGCGGCGTCTGTCAGTGAAGTCTGGTTTCCGTTTCCATCGTAAGCGACTTTCGTTGTATTGCCCAGTGCGTCCGTCAGTTCCAAGAGTTTTCCATCACTGCTGTAGTGGTAAGTCGTCGTATTACCGTTGGCGTCGGTCATCTCTTTTAAGTGTCCCAGCACATCATATTTATAAGACACGGCTGTTCCATCCGGGTAAGTAGTCTTTGTCCGGTTATTCAGCTTGTCATATTTGTACGATGTAACAAGCCCGTCAGCATCCTCTGTCAGGACATTTCCATTGTCATCATAGGTGTAACGAATGGTAAGTCCTCCCTCATCTGTGTAAGAAGTTGTTCTTGCCAGTTCATCATAGGTATAGTTGTCACTGGTTCCTTGCGGATATGTGATCTGTGTCGGAAGTCCATCCTCCTGAAATGTATAGGACACCTGTTCTCCTGCGGCATCTGTGACAGAATTTACCTGATTCTGTGCATAATCATAAGTATAACTTGTTGTATTTCCATTTTCATCCGTCTGCGTCAGGATATTCCCAAGTGCATCATAGGTGTAGGTAATGGTATCTCCTGCCGCATCTGTTTCTGTCAGTTTGTTGCCTCTTGCATCATAGGTATACGTCGTTGTATTCCCTTCCGCATCGGTCAGGGATGTCTGATTGCCGACTGCATCGTAGGTATAGCTGTATGTTCCTCCTGTGCCGTTGTCCGCTTTGATTTTATTTCCCATCCCGTCAAAGGCGAAGGATACGGTATTTCCATTTCCGTCTGTAACAGCCATGACATTTCCTGATGCATCGAACGTATATCCCGTATGTTCTCCATCTGCAGAGGTCTCGCCGGTCTTTCGTCCTTCTGCATCATAAGTATAGACTGTCACACCGCCCAGTGTGTCAGTCATCTCTGTCAGCAGTCCATGTGCATTATAGCTGTAGGATGTCCTGTTTCCCTTTGCATCTGTCATCGTAATCAGCCTTGCACCGGAATAGGTGTAGGTAATGGTATTTCCATTGGCATCGGTGTCTGTCAGAATTCTTCCCTGTGCATCTACGGTATAAGTATGTTGTAATTTTCCGGCAATTGTTATTGTCAGAAGATTACCTGATTTATCATAGGTATATTCTGTAGCAATTCCGTCATATCCGCTCTCACGAATGACATGATGGTTCTCGTCATAGTCCCAGGTCTTTTTCTTCCCGTCAAACCGGGTCTGAATGGTTTCATTTCCTGCCTCGTCATACTGATGCCTGGTTGTATGGCCCAGTTCGTCTGTTTCACTTTCCAGCTGGTTTTCCGCATTGTATTCCATAGTACGGGTCGTGCCGTCCGGATTTTTTACTTTGACGGTCCGCATCTGATCATCGTAATAATAAACCGTCTGATTCCCATTGGCATCGGTCGCCACGGTCTGTCCATCTTTATAAGTGAGACTTGAGACTCCACCATTGGCATCGGTCTGAGTGGTCACTCTTCCCTGATCATCATACACATTTTGGACAATTCGCGTACCGTTCGCATCATACCATGCGGTCATGCGATGAGCGTCATCGTATTCATACTTTGTCACCGCTCCGTTGGCATCTGTGTAAGAGATCAGATTTCCGTTCCCGTCATAGGCATAGGACAGGGTACTGCCGTTCGGAAGCTGAATTGCGGTAATATATCCTTCTTCATTTGTTGTAAACTCGTATTTTGGTCCTGCCGGAGATGTAATCTCCCTGAGATTATAATTGTCATCATAGGTAAGGACGGTCTGGTTTCCTTTTTCATCTTCGATGGAAGTCAGCATTCCAAAGTAATTAAATGTTTTTGTTACATTCGTTTCATCTGTGATGGTGTACTGATAGACCGGATAGCTTTCTTCTCCCTCCCCAAAGTCAAACGTGTTTTCTTTGATCTTCTTTCGGTTCAGTTTCAGTTCATAACCATCCGGTGCTGTATATTCCCCGTCTTTTTCAGTAAAGAGCAAAATGCTTCCATCTCCCCGGTGATAACACAGATTACCGTCTTTATCTTTTGTGATCTGTTCGGTGTAATCAAACGACCACCCACGACCGAATACACTGGCGAGTTCTGCTCTTTTGGAGTTGTAGTTCCGTTCAATCACAAAATCATCCGTGTAATCTGGAATGGACACATCGGTACGGTTCAGATAGAAATTTCCGGTATTTAAATTCACCGGTTCAAATCCAAATTCGCAGTGCAGTCCTCTTCCCATCAATGCCGCATCAATCTTTGCTTTTTCTGTATCATCCAGTGCCGGTGGATTATATGGAACGGTCGCATTCTTCTTTGGATTACGAATAAACAGAGTATTATTCTCCACCAGAAGCATATCCTGTACCCGGTTGTCGTGCATAATCTGGGCAAGCGGTATTCCATAATAATTCGCAATCTTCGGAAGCGTGTCATACTGTGTCACTTTATAAATGGTAAAGTCATCACTCTTTTTTGTCTGGCCTGTGATTCCATCCTTCGCCGCCGTCCCATTGATGTAATAAAGCACATTAAATTCCGGCTCTGTAAAAGGATATACCGTCTGCCAGTTCCCAAGTTTATCTTTATATTTCGTCGTCCCCTTAGAAAATGCACTGTCAAAACTGCTGCTGTCCGGATATTTATAGGAATAGCTTGCCAGAGAAACGCCCTGATAATCTTTTTTCTCATCATTTAAGGCATAACCTACCATAGCTCCCGGTGTTGCGATGCCATCTGCAAACACTCCCTGGAACTGCAGTTTTCCGCTCTTATCCGTCAGCGCCATGCTTCTGAGTGCAACTGTCGTATCGTTAAGTCCGTAATTTAGGTTCACCGGATCCGGCACACTCCAGTTAATAGTGATACTTGGGCGTTTGTCCCAGGAAAAATCCACCTGTCCGCCCGTTCCTGTAGAATATGGCGTGTAGAATGCACCTCCAAAATCCGTCTCATTCGTTGCCATAACAACCAGTCCATTGTTATCTGTAATCCCCTGTACCCAGTTATTCACCGTTTCCCTGATATCAAACTGGTGCATCCCATGTTTATGGACAGACACTGCATTCTCTCCTGAAGGTTCCAATGAAAGTCCCACAGAATTATCCCATGTAAGACTTCCTGCATTCCATGGGGAATTGATCCGGTAACATGCAAAGGTTGCATTTGTCTGCGGATAATCCACATACTGGTAGACATTCAGGCTGGCACTGTCAATTTTTGCTTCTGAAGGAATACTCTTCCTGAAATCGTAATTAACTGCAAAATACATTCTGCTCCGCCCAATGTCCTTTGCCCCCGGCACACCAGTCATGGCACTGGTGATGTATCCGGCATAGCCATAGCCGGCTCCATGATAGGTTCCATGAACCGTACTTGTTGTGACCTCGATCAGGCTTTCTGTCGGAACCGTAACCGTTGGATCGATTTTTACAGGATAAACCCTTTCTTCTGCCTGAAGCCAGTCTTTG
>ERZ1673740.2536-NODE-2536-length-10229-cov-13.473953_pt1 | contig 10229 bp, 9 predicted proteins | sample MGYA00580221_ERZ1673740 | MGnify/ENA primary metagenome ERZ1673740 (study PRJEB41218, sample SAMN15661786) | gut metagenome | host: Homo sapiens | place: Canada: London | collected 2015-08-20/2019-03-30 | study: EMG produced TPA metagenomics assembly of...
ATGTGTTTGAAGCGGTGAAGCAGGCTGTCCCCACAAGGCAGGCTGCGGAATCTTATGGGATACAGCTCGGCAGGAACGGGATGACCTGCTGTCCCTTCCATGATGACAAACATCCCAGCATGAAGGTTGACCGCCGGTTCCACTGCTTCGGCTGTCAGGCGGACGGGGATGTGATTGATTTTACCGCCCGTCTGTTCGGGCTGAACAAGAAAGATGCGGCCTTGAAGCTGGCGGAGGATTTCTCGGTCGGCTTTGACGCTAAAGGCCATGACCCGCCCCGCAGGAAGCCGGTCAAGCGAAAAATCAGCGAGGAACTGCGCTACCGGCAGGCGGAACAGAAATGTTTCCGGGTGTTGTGCGATTATCTGCATCTGCTGGAACGCCGGAGGAAGCATGGAACCCGCTGTTTGTGGAGGCCCTGCAAAAAAAGCCGTACACGGAGTATCTGCTGGATATTCTGCTGTCCGGCAGTATGGAGGAACGGGCCTGCGTGGTCGCTGAGTATGGAAAAGAGGTGAGGAAGATTGAGCAGCGAATATCAGAGTTTACCGCCAGCCACCCGGCAGGCCGTCATGAGCGCAGCCGAAGCTTTAGCGCCGGAGCAGAGCGTTGACGAGGTGCGGGAAGGCCTTTCTGTCACGGAGAAGGGCCAGCCCGCCAACACCATCGGCAACTGCCGGACGGTGTTCTCCCATGACCCTCTCCTGCGGGACGCCATCCGGCTGAACCTCCTGACTGACCGGGTGGACATCGTGCGGGATTTGGGCTGGCGCAGGAACACCAGCGCCCTGACGGATACGGATGTGAAGTATCTGCTTCTCTATTTTGAGCAGAACTACGGCCTGACCAGCGAGAAGAAAATGACGGCGGCGCTCTCCATCGTGGCGAATGAGAACTGCTACCATCCCATACAGGACGTGCTGAACGGCCTTGTGTGGGACGGGACGCCCCGCATCCGCTCCTGTCTCCATCACTTCTTAGGTGCAGAAGTCAGCGATTATGTAGAGGAAATGTTAAAACACTTCCTGCTGGGAGCCATCCGGCGGGTGTTTTCTCCCGGCTCCAAATACGAGGAAATGCTCTGTCTGGTGGGCGGACAGGGGGCTGGCAAGTCCAGCTTCTTCCGCCTGCTGGCGATCCGGGACGAGTGGTTCTCCGATGACCTGAAAAAGCTGGACGATGACCGGGTATTTTTGAAGCTGCAAGGCCACTGGATCATTGAGATGTCAGAGATGCTGGCCACCAGCAGCGCCAAAAGCATAGAGGAAATCCGCTCGTTCATCAGTCGCCAGAAGGAAACCTACCGCACACCCTATGAGGCCCAGCCCAAAGACCGGCTGCGGCAGTGCGTGTTCGGCGGTTCATCCAACACGCTGGACTTCCTGCCCCTTGACCGGGCCGGGAACCGGCGTTTCCTTCCCATCATGATTTACCCGGAGAATGCGGAGGTTCACATTTTGGAGGACGAGGACGCTTCCAGAGCCTATCTGTTGCAGGTCTGGGCGGAGGCCATGACGGTTTACCGCAGCGGCCACTACTCCATGAAATTCAGCAAGTCCATCCAGCGGCAGCTTGTGGAGGTGCAGAAGGATTTCATGCCGGAGGACACGGAGGCCGGGCAGATACAGGGCTTTCTGGAACACTACACCGGCAGCATGGTCTGCTCCAAACAGCTTTTCAAGGAGGCGCTGGGCCACACCTATGACGAGCCGAAGCGGTGGCAGCTTCACAATATCAACGAGATCATGAACACAGTGGTGACGGGCTGGAAGCCATTCTCCAATCCCCGGATGTTCGCCGGATACGGCAGGCAGAAGGGCTGGGAACGGGACGTTTCCGGCAACGAACTGCCCGGCAACGAAGATGGATTTGTGGAACTGAGCGAGGAAGAATGCCGCCAGTTAGAGCTTCCGAAGGAGTGGATCGCCTGAAAATGGCGGTCTGTTGCCGGGATGGTTGCCACTTGGTTGCCGGGTTCGTTGCCGGGGATTTCCCTGTCTGGATACGGAAAAAGCCAGTAAATAAGGGATATTTTAATATTTATCATTATCTCCGGCAACGAAAGCAACGAGATTTTTCAAGAAAATTCACAAAGTAAGATTTGCAGGCCAGACGGTAGTTTACAGGTTTTTAGAGGTTCGTTGCCGGACTTCGTTGCCGGTGCTGCCGTCCGGCCTGTCTCTCTATGGAGGTAGCCTATGGAAAAAAGCAAAAATCAGAAGAATAAAGTCCGTTTTGTGGTGGTGCGGGAGTTCTCCGGGGAGAAGTCCATGCGGGAAGCCTTTGAGCAGCTCATTGAGCGCCAGACCTGCGAACACTTCGAGGAATGGCGGCATCAGCGGGAAATGGCAGAAAAAGCTGCGTAAAAACGGTTGATTCAGGAACAGGGACATGGTACTATAATGGTATCGTGTCCCTGTTCATAGAAGGAGAACGCTATGAGCAGGAAAAAACAAGTCTATGAGAAAATCACCGCTCTCTACTGCCGTATCTCTCTGGATGACGGCGGCGACAATGAGAGTATGAGCATCAGCAACCAGAAACTCATGCTCCGGGACTTCGCAGAAAAGCATGGGATGTTCCAGTATGAGTATTATGTGGATGACGGCTATACGGGCCGCAACTTCAATCGTCCCTCGTTCCAGCGTATGATCGCTGACATTGAGGCGGGGAAAATCGGCTGCGTCATCACGAAAGACCTATCGAGGCTCGGCAGGAATTATATCGAAGCTGGCAGCTATATCGAAATCTTTTTCCCCAAACACAATGTACGCTATATCGCCGTCACGGACGGCGTGGACAGCCTGACCCGTCAGGAAATGGACATCACGCCCTTTAAGAATATCCTGAACGATATGTACAGCCGGGATATTTCCAAAAAGGTGCTGGCGGGACGCATGACCCGTTCCCGGCAGGGAAAGTTCTGCGGCGGGCAGCCGCCTCTTGGCCTGATGCGTGACCCGGAGGACAAAGGGCATCTGATCCTTGACCCGGAGACTGCGCCGGTGATCCGAAAAATCTATGATATGGCACTGGACGGCTGGGGCTGTATGCGGATCGCAAAGCAGCTCATGGATGATAAAATCCCCATCACCAGAGTAAAAAGCAATACAGAATGTGACGTGAACTACTATTCATGGGGGAGCGCAAGGATCAGCCATATCCTGAGAAATCCCTTTTATAAAGGCGCACATCTTGTCTGCCGGACACACCAGAAAGGCATCCGCTCCAACACTTATGACATTATCCCCCGTGAGGATTGGGAGGTCATCGAGGGCTGCCACGAAGCGATTGTGACGCCGGAGGAATGGGAACAGGTACAGGACATCATTGACCGCAGGCCAACCATTATGAAAGGCAACGCCTGCCCCTTCTATAACCTGTTCCACGGGCTTGTCTACTGCGCCACCTGCGGGAAGTCCATGCAGGTGCGGTATGAAAAGGTCGGCAGAACCGGGAAGAACCGCTTCACCGGCGAAATGCGGGAGCCGATTGACAGGGCATACTATATCTGCCAGACTTACAACCGGCTGGGCAAGAACGCCTGTACCAGCCACAAGATTGAGGCAAGGGATTTGTACAATCTGGTGCTGAAGGATATACAGGAATTGGCGGCGCAGGCCATGAAGGACGCCGATGCGTTCTACCAGCGGCTCAGCAGCCGGATGGAGCGCCGGTATCTGGTGGACGCTTCCCAGACAGAGAAGGAACGGAAACGGCTGGAAGACCGGAATCAGGAAATTGACGGAATGTTTTTGAGCCTGTACACCGATAAGGCCAAAGGCGTCCTCACCGAGCAGCGGTTTATGAAGCTGACGGCGGCGCTGGAACAGGAGCAGGAAGCCAATCAGAAACGCCTGCACGATCTGGCGGTGATGCAGAGCCGGGCGGACGCACAGGAAAGCGAAGTCCGAACCTTTATCAAGGAAATCCGGCGCTATGCCGCCATTGCGGAACTGGACGAGTCCGTACTGAACCGGCTTATCAGCAAAATCCTGATCGGCGAGGTTAAGAAGGTGGACGGTCAGAAGGTGCAGGAAGTCAGAATTGTTTATAACTTTGTCGGGGAAATCCCGGAGATTGCAGCGTAAATAGTTTGCCCCATCTCTCAACCATTGAGGGATGGGGCTTTTCTCATTCAGTATTCAATCACCAGTGTTTCCTCCCGTCCATCCGGGAACGTGTAAACAAACTTTGCTGCTGTATCTTTGCAAGCCCAAAAGAACAGATCGTTGCACTCCATGTCCAGCTCCACATTACCCTGGAAAGTGTCGGTCAATTGTATGGTCTGAAAACAAGGAAATCGCTCCGTATTGGTGCGGGAAAGCTGTTGCCGTAAAATCTCATACATCCCTTTCTTTGTAACAGGATTTTCTAAAATGTAGCGATAGCGGAACCGTTCATTGCTAAAGCGGTTGCTATTGATTACCCGAAGCAGATAGTCGGTAAACTTTGGTGGCATGATGCTCTCAATACTTACCACAACTTTTCGCTCCGGGCTGTTATGGATTTGAGTAATCAGGGAAGAAAGCACCTGCGGAGATAAGATGATAAAATCCATTTCTCCCTTGATAATTAGCGTGTACTCTTTCATTTCAGGCCCCTTTTTCATACGGCCAGTGTAACCGACACTGGCCGTATATCAGAACACATCAATCAGTTGCCCGCAGCCTTTCCACAATACTTTGCTTCTCCAAATTCTTAAAGCAGATATAGGGAATCACGATTGCAAATACAATCAAGATCGGCGTACAGATTACCAGCGGCAACAGCGTGAAATGGAATGTGGAATAGCCTCCGGCTACCAATGCTCGAACAATGACACCTACTGTTAATGAACCCAACACATAGGAAGCAAGCAAAGTCATACCTGCATAATAAAGTCCTTCAAACATGAGCATTTTCCGTAGTTGTCGTTTTGTCATTCCGATACTTTGAATCATTGCAAATTCTCGTTTTCTTGTGATAATGGCTGTTACCATACTGTTTATAAAGTTTAGGACACCAACAAGTGCAATAATAATGCTGACTGCATATCCCATAACAGCAGCAGCACGGGTTTCTGCTTCGTATTGCTCTATCATGGTTTGTCGAGAAACCACATTCATGCCAACCGAGCTGCCTTGTTGATAATCTTTCAATAGTGAGTAGGCTTCGCCCATATTTTCATCTGCAATATTGAAATAATATTTTCTAAGATGGTTCTCCGGCCATAGTTCTTGAAAGGTATCTGCCGGTAGTACAAGCGGTAAATCAAAGACAGGGTGGGTGCCATCTACCATTGGTTGCAATGGTATTAACACAGCCATAACCTCAAACTCCCTGTCTGATATTTTGATTTTTTCCCCAACAGAATAGGTTGGAATATCGTTTCCGGCTTCAATCGCCGGGCCGATTGCCAGACAATAATTACCCGATGCAAATTTATCTGCATCATAAGTGCCAGATAAAAGGTAATTGTCGTTGGTGGCTGCCTCCAATATAATTCCGTCTGCACCATAGACCGTATAGTTACCGCTTTCGCCCGCCAGCGCAAGATCAAACCCCTCTTTCCATGCAGGGAAAGTTGGGTCATAGGACGCAAACTCTGCCAGCCGTTCCTCGGTATAATATGTTTTCAGGTTGTTTCGCGTCTGTTCATTTATCGTAAAGTTTACTTGTCTTGAATATAACCGTCCTGTTTGTTCAACGGTTCCCAAAGCCTCAATATCAGAAAGCAGTTCATCATTGATCGTCTGGCTCGCCGGATCATATCCGCTGGAAATATTGTTGGTCGCATCATCTATTTCATAATCAGCCACGGTCAGATCCATCAGGTATTTTTCCACATCAAAGCTGGCGTTTTTTGCATAGAAGAAACTCATTAGCACAAGGCCCAGCGTAAGAGAACAGATTACCATAACTGTCCGTTTTCGGTTACGCCACAAATTTGCCAATGCCATTTCATAGAGTGAAGCTCCACCTTTTGATTTTTTAGTTTTCTTTTTATAGTTTGGGTCAGCATCCGTATAGCGCAATGCCTCCATGGGTGACACTTTTCCAGCCAAACGAGCAGGAAGCATACAGGATATAACTACTGTGATATAAGAAAACAGAGCTGAACCAATAAAGATAACGGGATTTGCTGAAACATCAGGCTTTATGTCCGTAGTTGTAATGAGAGCTGGAACCAGTACAATTCCTAAAAGATAACCAACAATCAAACCTGCTGGAATAGCGATCAAGGATAATCGGTTGCCTTGGCCATAAATCAGTTTTTTAATTTGCTTTTTTGTCATGCCCAGCGTTTTCAATTTTCCATAAAATTGAATATCCGAAGCTACGGAAATTTGGAACACATTAAAAATAATCAAAAAACCTGCCAGAAAGACCAATACCATCCCACCATACATTGGCAGGTTTTCTATAAAAATACTATGCTGTATTTCAGAGGTATAAGTCATATTTGTGCTAAACTCGATCCCAGACAGATTACATTCTTCAAGAACGGATGTGGTCTTAGCGTCAATGTTTTTACTGTCAGAAAAAGATATTCCCATCATACGCAGACCGCAAATCTGTCCGTCAGCCGGAGTAGAAACATGATTGCAGGCGTCCAAAGCAAAGTCCTCGCTGACCCACGCCATACTCGCATAGACAGAAAGATTACCCTCCCACCAGCCACAAAGGGTAAATGTACTGGTTGTGATGTCAGGCGAAGTTATATCTTTTCTCCATTCCAAAGTTACAGTCTGCCCCAATTCCAGCGGCAGCCCTAAACGCTCTATGGTTAAGGTATCCAGTGCGATTTCATCCGCCTTTTCGGGCATTTTTCCGGTAGTAGGATACGCAAAATCATCTTTTGCATATTGGTTATTGGCATAGCGGATTTCTACCTGCCGTCCGGTAAGTTGTTTGTTTTCAGCAAGTCCAACCACAATCGACTTTCCATAGGTTACTACATCGGGATGACTTGCAATCTGTTCAATTTCTGCGTCCGTAATGTATTTCGTCGTTGCATGGGCGCTTGTTCCGGCCTGTCGAAGATACATTTCTTCCATATTCTGTCCCATGCTCTGCGCCAAAGTAAAAAGAGTGGTAAACATCATGGTCGTCAAAAGGATTGCCAGTACCGCAACCAGATTTCGTCCTTTATTTCTCCTGAAACTTCGGCTTGTCAGAGTATGAATCACAGTTTTTTGTTCTTTCATGGTATCACCGCCTTACTCTGCGATCCTGCCATCTTCAATACGGATGGTACGATCTGCCTGTGCTGCAATTTCCGGGTTATGGGTAATCATTACAATGGTCTGATGGAATTTCTGGCTGGTAACTTTCAAAAGTTCGATCACTTCATCACTGGTCTTGCTGTCCAGATTGCCGGTCGGCTCGTCGGCAAGGATAATCGCGGGTTTGCTGGCTAACGCTCTGGCAATGGCGACGCGCTGCTGCTGACCGCCGGAAAGCGTGTTGGGCATATTATAGAGCTTCTTTTCCAGTCCCAGTAAAGCCACAATTTCTTTGATGAAGTTTTCGTCCGGCTTTTTCCCGTCGAGCTGAATGGGCATAACGATATTCTCATACACATTCAAAATAGGAACCAGATTATAGTTCTGAAAGACAAAACCGATCCGCTGGCGGCGGAACACAGTCAAGTCCTCGTCTTTCAGCTTGCCCAGCTCGTAATTATCTACCCTGACAGCGCCAGAAGTGGGGCGGTCTAATCCCCCCAGCATATTCAGCAGGGTTGACTTGCCGCTGCCGGATGTGCCGATGATGGCAACAAACTCGCCCGGCTCAATGGAAATGCTCACGCCGTCCAGCGCCTTAACAATATTCGGCTCGGTGCCGTATTGCTTTGTCAGTTGTTTGGTGCTTAAAATACTCATGTTCTATAACCTCTCTTTGCTTTATTGTGTTTTATCTTCATTATATTCGGGTAAAAGAAAGGCACAATGGAAAATGCGTAAACTAACATCTACAACGAAAAAACTAAGTCTGCACAAAAAAGAAACGCCGCTTCGTGAAGAAGCGGCGTTAATCTGTTAAGGAATCGGGATCAGGATTTTCAAAAGGTAAGTTCCATCCTCCTGACGGAAACTGCACTGTCCGTCATATTTTTCAACGGCTTTTTTGATATTGGGAATCCCAAAGCCATGTACGAAACGGTCTTTCTTTGTGGTTTCCTCGGCTGGCTGTGTTCCCTGTAAGGTGTTGTTTTCCACCGTGATAATCAGCATATCCCGAACACGCTCGGCCTTGACCGTAATCAATCGTCGATCTTCCGGCAGCGGTTCGCTGGCCTCCATCGCGTTATCAATGGCATTGCCGAAAATGGTACTGATGTCCAACGGCTCCATGAAGTCAATCCCATTAAAGTCTACCATTGCGGAAAAATCAATCTGCTTTTCACGGGCTTTTGCCGCTTTATCCTTAAGAATGATGTCAAGAAACTCGTTTCCTGTATGCACATAGTCCTCATAGTCTGCAATTTGAGAGCGGAGCGTTTCGGCCATCTGCCGGGTTTCTGCTGTATTCTGCCTGCTTTCCATGACAAGCAGGTGATTTTTCAGGTCGTGGTAGATGGAGCGTACCCGTTCTTCATCTTTCATCTTATCCTGATAATAGGCATATTGCTGTTGGAGCTGTGCAATTTGTATCTTGTCCTGCTGCTCCTGCTCTCGGAGATAGATGATATTTTTAACATACAGAAAAATCGTTATAAAAATAAAGGGCATAACTGTTATGAAAACATATAGCACGGAATCTCCCGCTTTATTCATATTCAAATGCTGGAAAGCATTAAACACAAACGGCAAAAACGCTACAACAAAAATACCTGTAAGCGGTAAGAAATCTTTCGGGCTGATTCGATAACGAAATTTTCTGCATATTATGTAGATAACAAAAAATGATACAATCCGAATAGACAATGTAATCACATAAATTTCCCAACGAAGCAGCGAAATCCCGTCTACTAAAACAAACATCTGATCCTGATAAATCCAGTGAGCTATCAGCATACCAATACTTTCCGATAGCATCGTAGTTGCAATATAATTCAGTTCTTCAGCAACAGCACATTGATAGACAGAATCTCTATAACAAACTTTCAAAAGGACAAGATAAATCGTAAGAAGAAAAGGCGCTTTGAGTGCGCCAAGTTCAGAAAACCATGTCAATGTATACGCACACAAAAAACTTATACCTGTTATAAGCCATCTATTTACAGAAGCACGATACCGTGGTTCTTTGCAAAAACAAATACTGAATAAATACAGTCCCAAAGATTCTGTCAGCGTTGCTGTTATGTCGAGCACTTGATATAACCACATTACAGCATATCCCCCCAATAGTCCGTCAGCCGTTCCATAAATTCTTTCCGTTTCGGCTGGCTGATGGGAATGATCTCGCCTGTAATCAATTCAATGTCCAGCTTCTTGATGCCTTTCACATAGAACAGATTGACAATGTAGCTGGTATGGCAGCGCACAAAGTCTTTGTCGCAAAGCTCCCGTTCCACTTCTTTCATGCTCTTATAGCAGATAATATTTTCCTGCTCGGTATGGAACATCAGATTGCGGTTATATGTTTCAACATATCGAATTGATTTTAGCGGCACCTTATATTTGCCGGTATCGTTGGTAATCACCAGAGAGGGGGTATCTTCTTTCTGGCTGCGCTCCAAGAATTTGTCCATTTCTGATTTGAGCCGGGCATATTTCATGGGCTTAATGATGTAGTTCGTCGCATGGTATTTATATCCCTCAAGCCCATACTGTGTAAGAGTAGTGAGAAAAATAATGCCCACGGTTTCGTCCATTTGCCGGATACGCTCGGCAGCATGAAGTCCGTCCACCACCTTCATTTGAATATCAAGGAAAATCAGGTCTATGGTTGGATCGTATTTTTCAATCAGCTCCATACCGTCATAGTACGGGGTAATCTTTATGTCCCGTCCTGTTTCCTTGCTGTATTGGTTCAGTAAATCGGTCAAATACTGAACAAAGTCTTTTTCATCATCACAAATTGCTATATGCAGCACTGTATCACCTGCTTTCGTTATACCGTCTGTCCTTTGGCTTCTCTGCCTCCTTGGGGATCAGCCAGACACCGGCCATTTTGACAGCACCGGGGATGCGTCCATCGGTGCAGTAATAATTTATCTGTCGGGACGAAACGCCCCATTTTTCGCTTGCCTCTTTGAGCGTCATGTAGTCCATATTCGCACCTCCGACAACATTTCTTAT
>ERZ1673740.2537-NODE-2537-length-10220-cov-16.904279_pt1 | contig 10220 bp, 9 predicted proteins | sample MGYA00580221_ERZ1673740 | MGnify/ENA primary metagenome ERZ1673740 (study PRJEB41218, sample SAMN15661786) | gut metagenome | host: Homo sapiens | place: Canada: London | collected 2015-08-20/2019-03-30 | study: EMG produced TPA metagenomics assembly of...
TTAAGGTTTGCTTTATTAAAAGCTGTTCGTTCATCTTTCGATGACTTGAATTATTACTCGCGAACTAATTCTTTTTCGTAACCCGGAAGAAATCGGAGATTTCTTCTGAGCGAACTTGTTCGCTTTAGAATCTTTCAAGGTTATTCACTGTTCAGTTATCAATGTTCTCTGTTGTTTTCAGCAACTTTGATATATTATCATAATCATCTGCACTTGTCAACAACTTTTTTATTTTGTTTTGCTTCGTTTTGAAGTGGTTTGTTATCACTTACTTGCGACAGCTTGTTAATAATAACAAACCACAATTCATTTGTCAACATCTTTTTTGACAAAAAATTACATTTCTTTTTGTCGAAAATCACCATTCTATTTTTTATCTTCCAAGTGACATTGCCATTCTTCGGTAAGTATGCCGTTTTCCACGGATTGCAACACTATATGCTGTAATATTTTCCGGCAAAGCCATTCCCATATAACCACTGTCACCGATATGATGAATATCCGCACCTGCCATCTTGCACATCAATGCGATCTGACGGATTGTCTCTTCATCCGCTCCCTCCTGGGAAGTTCCGATCGTGGTCATCGCAAGTACACCTTTTTCATGTGCGGTTTTGATCAATTCAGCTGCATGCTCTATGGTAAATCCCGGAACAGTACCAGGTGCCGGAAGTAAAAGGACATCTGCCCCTGCTTCAATAAATGTCTCAGCATCTTCTTTTGTCAGTATTTTTTCTCCTGCTTCTGAAAGAATGCCGGATGCATGCATTTTTCCTGCTGTCAGGATCACTCTGTCGCCGACTGCCTCGTTTAAATCAGCTAATGACTTTGTAATTGCCCTGTTATCAACGCCAACACCCGGATTTCCGGTAAGAACGATCATGTCAACGCCCATGTTCGCTGCTTTTTTTGCATTTTCCACGGTTGCGCGCCGTCCTTCTGTAAGACTCCACACCGATTTTTCTCCATCATTGCGGACTGCTGCCGGCTCTAAATTAATTGCAACCATCCTTCCTGTCAAACGTTTGATCTCATGTATGGTATCTTCCGGGGCAACTTCCGGTAATCCATTGATCACAGGATGATCCACGTCAAAAATATTCAGCATGATAATATCTGCACCAAGAGAAGTTACAAATTCTGCATTTGTAATATTTACGAGCATTGGTGTCACTGTACCAATTGTCTCTGTTGCCAACACCCTTCCCTCACTGTCAGCGATGGACTGTAATAATTCTTTTTTTTGATAGACAGCCAGTTCTCTGGCTGAACAGTCAATATATCTTTTTCCCATTCCTTTTTCCTCTTTTCTGCCTGATATAAAATGATTTTTCTTTAAAAATTTTCACTGTACCTTCTGTGCAAACTCTGTGAGATATCTTTTATTTCTCTCATATTTCACATTTTCTGCATTTTCTAACACTTTATTGCGATACTCTTCTATTTTTTGCGATGTCATAAAGGAAATCTCCTGCGGCTGATCATATTTTCCCATATAAGAAAAAGATATATTTTCCTGCTCTTCCATGGATTTATAATTCATATATATGGTATAATCCTCATAACCGTTTACCATCTCCCAATAAATCCCGTAATCTTCTCCCTGCAGATGATACAGATTTAAATAGTCATGCAGGCTGTCAAACTCCCTGTCAATATACTTTTCCTCACACCTTGATTTATAATATTCCTTTCCTGAATATTTCACATGATCACTGATTTCTCCTGGTAATGCCATTGCAATTACTATAAAATTAAATACCACGATCACTGACACTATGCATTTTATAACAAAAGGGAACACTTTTACGCTGTAATCTCCAGTTTCATCCCGAAAAGAAAAGGTGATATTAATTTTCTTCATATTCCCACCCCTTTCTCTCAAAAATCATTTTTACAAAAGTTTCCTCCTCATCATAATATCGATCGCACTTTACAAATTCATTCACTTCTTCCTCTGTCATTTCCAAAGTCCCCATTAATGTTGCAATCGTATTCTGCTGGATTTCACTGAAATATTTCTGGTTTTCCTGAAATTCAATTTCACTGATACGATAATCATCCTGAAGTAAAATTTCATGCGCATAGTAAAGGATATCTTCCACTTCATATGCCCTTGGTGTTTTGTCACTTTCCCAGTCAGACTTCTCCCTTAAATCCATCACATCTTCTATAAAATGGCTGTATCTATCATAGATATCTACACGTTCTGTATACTTTTCATACCCGTCCTCTGCATAAACTTCATACTCATGCAGATACGCATCCAACGCTGCATTATCTCCCGTCCTGAAAATTTCTTCTGCTGCTTCTACCGATGCTAATCTTTTCTGATGTTCTGTATGCTTTTCATCCACATAGCCTAAAATGAAAAAGACAATAAATAAAACAACAAGAAGTACAACTGCCAGCAAAAGAATGATATTCATAATTTTATTGGCAACATAAAGTGGCATGGAATGTAACACTTTTGCTTTGGTAAGAAGTGTTTCTTTTCTTGTTTCGTCTTCTTCCTTTTCCCATTCCATACCAAGTTTATTCGGCTCTCCACAATAAGGACATTTTGTCTCTTTGGCTGGATAATCATATCCACACTTTGAACATTTCATATACTTTACTCCATTTTGTCTTTTAATCGGCTGATTGCGAGTTTCTGTAACGCTTCTGTAATCTGATCTTTATCATCGTAAGTCAACCCACCGGCTTCATCTATGCAGGACTTTATCTCATCCTCGGATATCTCATAGTGTTCCTTCATATAATCATAACAATATTCTGTGTAATATGTCACAGCATCCTCTTCCTCATATTTGTAATATGCGTCCGCTGCCTCCTGACATTCACTTAATATACCGACGATATAATCGATGTTGCTCAATGCATCTGCCTTATCATTCTTTACAATCCATTGAAGATAAGAATCATCCTCGTCATGCAGATTATTCAAATAACGCTGCATTCTCTCAACCTCTGTATATTTATCAAAATATGACTGATAGGTATGACCCACTTTTTTCAGATATTCACAGATTCCCTCATAATCTCCGCTCTGATACAGGCTTTCTAATTTTTCCAAGTTGTTCTGTTCTACCTGATAAGATACTTTACGGGAAATACTTGAAACAATAAATACAATGATACAGATGATTACAACTGCTATCACTGTCCCTATCCCAAGCCTTGCCGTCCATGACATTCCTTTGCCAGCCACTTTTTCCGGCATTTTCTCCCACTGCCTTTTTTCACGTTTCAGCTCATTCATCATGTCCTCATGTAGCTGGACAGATCTGCCAAAGTTATCCCCTCCACAATAAGGGCAGCGATCCTGTTCGTCATCATATTCCGCCCCACAGTTTTTACAGATTATCATTGGTTCGTTCCCCCCTTATTTATAACAATGCTTTCTCACAAAATAGTAACATACCACCTGCATTACGATCGTTGCAGTCCACGATGCCGGATAGGAAATAAACAGAAAATACAGTGATCTGTGCTGTGGAAAAAATGCAAAAATCCACAGAACACGCATTCCAACGGTTCCGATAATAGACAATACCATTGGCACTGCGGAATATCCCATTCCACGCAGTGCACCCGGAAAAAGATCCATAATACCGCACAGAAAATATGGAACTGTCGTGATGGATAAAATCTCAACACCACATTGGATCACGTCTGCTTCCTCTGTATAAATCTGTAATATTTCCGCTCCGAAAAAATACGCCCCGCATCCTAAAACAAGTGCTACTCCCACCGATAAAATCATACAGTCGATCAGTACGCGGTCCATTCGTTTATACTTTCCAACACCAAAATTCTGACTTGTAAAACTCATACATGCCTGTGTCACAGAATTGATGGAAACATACAAAAATCCCAGAATATTGTTTGCTGCCGTGTAACCTGCCATTGCAGTTGAACCGAAAGAATTAACCGACGATTGTAGTAATGCATTGGAAAAATTGATAACGGTACTCTGTATGCCAGCCGGTATTCCGACCTGAAAAATCTGTTTCAGATAATAGCCCTTTATAGAAAGTTTTGAAAAAGAAAGCTTATAACTTCCCTCTGTTCTGCAAAGGCAGGTCAAAACCAGCACACAGGAAACCATCTGGGAAAACACGGTTGCGATTCCAACTCCTGCAACTCCAAGTCCGAATACGATCACCAAGACCATATTTAAGCCAGCATTGATCACTCCTGCAATGATCAGAAAATACAATGGTCTTTTTGTGTCCCCCACTGCACGGAGGATTGCCGCACCATAATTATACAACATAAAAAATGGCATTCCCATAAAATATATCCGCATATAAAGCGTTGACAGTCCGATCACATCTTCCGGTGTTCCCATTAATTCCAATGCCCATTTTGAAAAAATAAGCCCGACAAACGCCATGAAAATTCCGCTGATCAGTGCAAGCGTGATGGAGGTATGTACGGTCTCCGACATTTCCTCCCTGCGTCCTGCAGCAAAAAATCTTGCTGCAAGCACATTTGCCCCAAGTGAGATTCCAATAAAAAGATTGGTAAAAACATTGATCAGCGCCGTTGTGGAACCGACTGCTGCAAGTGCTTCGCTTCCGCTGAATCTTCCCACGACAATAATGTCCACTGCATTGAACATCAACTGTAAAATGCCAGACAGCATCAATGGCAGTGCAAACGAAACCAGTTTATCCATTATGGAACCGTTGCACATATCAATTTCGTATTTATTACTTTTCAAAAAAATTGCTCCTCTCTACTTTTTATCTTCCTGTAACTTAAGACCCGGAAGGAATTTGAATGATTAATTTCTGTCCATCTTTTTCCATCATTGTCAATACTGGAATATGTTTTTTCCGCAGCTGATGTACGATTGGATATGTCTCAAACACATTTCCTTCCACATATACTGCCTCCGGCTTCTGTTTTAAAATCCGTTTCAGATTCTCTTTGACTTCGTTTTTCCACTGCTGCTTGTCCATCGCTGCTTCACCGTAAATTCCATCCACTGTAAGCTCTGGGAGCTGCATAAAATCCATATGTATCACCGTTGCCTCCTGCATTCTCGGAAGCTGCTTTAACAGCGGATCTATGCAGGAATCCCCGCCGAGATTTACGATTGTCGGATTTTCATGATATAACTCCATGCTGATACGGCAGGCTTTCACCGCGTCCTCTAACATTCCCACCGTCATAAGAAATCCTCCCTTATGACAAAATCCTGCACTCTGTAATCCGGTAACCTGTTCCAATTCTTCATTTTCAAGACCAAGCCACTCTGCCGGAAAACTGCATTTGTAATTCATGGAATATTCCTTCTTCTGTGGTTGTATACAGTATCCACCACGATTGGATGGGAATATGACAAATGCAATCTCCGTCTCCGACAACCGCTTCTGACACGGTACAAACTCCGGTAAAATCAGAATCTTTGCATCTTTGCTGTCCCTTTTACCAGATGTAACCGCCTGCCGGTGTTCTTCTAAAATCTCCTCCACGCGCCTGTCTGCCCGCTCATTTCCGCGATAACGCTCAAATTTGTTTTCAAGGATCATGCCTGCAACGCTTACTGCCTGAAAAAATGCCTCATCATTTCCACCCTGTGCATCCCAGGTCGGATTGAAATTGCCAATCAGGTTTGCAAGCTCATTTTTCTCCCCCGTGTTATCATTATGATCCAGCGGCTGCACAAAAGCCTCGTCAAACTCCTCTGCCAGCTCTTCCCCAAGGATCTCTGCACCGACTGCTTCCCACAACAATCCAAACGCAGCGTATGGCACACCGTTTTCCCGGACTCTGCTGTCCCTCTGATGATGGTCATACGCACCTCTTCCAATATCAAACACAATTCCATCGAAATCGTCCGGCACACGATTTCCACGTAAAATCGTAATTTCCGGATTTATATAAAATAAAAGTGCTGCCGAAAACACATCATCCGCATGAAATTTTCCTCCATGCGTAAATGACCTGGCATCTTTTTTCTTAATCTGCTCCATTAATTCGTTCATTGCAAAATTCTTCTTTCTTTTCTGTGATTATTCTGAAATTTCCTCGATCAAAACTTTTCTGTTTATTACGCCTTTTTTCAATTGCATGACATACACATGAAAATCCAGCGTATCCTTTGCGGTCGTAAACGGCTCTTCGTGCAGTACCTCCGCATGGATTCCCGCACGCTCCAATTCTTCTTTCCGTTTTTCTGCCCGCCCTAAAAGTTTCCCGATATTTTCATCCTCTTTTTCGCCAAAAGATCGATTAGGATAAACGGATGTCGCTTTTTTTAACCTCTCTGTGATCAGATCCACTACTTTTGCATGCGCATTCCGATGTAATAAAACTGCAAGACACCTTGCAACAACAGGATATGGATACCTTTCATAAAAATGTATCCATTTTTCAATTTTTCTGTCACCCACCTGCTCTGCCATCTCTTTCATCAAGGAAAATGCACCATCCGACGGTATCCATGGATTGTCTCGCGGCACAATGTACTGCTTTGAAACCGCCGGATAACAGGTATAATTCAGAGGTGGAAAATAGGCTAACTGCACGAGTTTTCGTTCTTCCTCATTGCAGACAGCCTCACCAAGATACTCATATTTATCCCATAATACCGCAATACGAAATTCCAGTTGCCGCAGATTTTCATAACCTTTTCTCCAAAAATGCGCAATATCACCATAATTATACAGATTTGTTTCCAGCTCCAGCGTTTTAAAAAGGATAGTGACAACACAATCCTCCTCTTCCTGTCGGACAACAAGTGCGTAATCATCCCCATCGCGATAAAAAGAGGCCTCAATAGCCCCTTCATAATCTTCTTTGTATGTACCTGTCATTCTTGCTTCCTTAAAAACAAGAAAGCTTTCTATCGTGTCATTCATCTGATATACCAGACGAATATCTGTTTTATCCGTGTTCTTTTCTTTTGCTCCTGTCTGATCCGGCAGCAAAAGTTCAAATTCATTCTGGCTTAACAGCCTTTTTAACATCTCAAATGTATCCAATGAGAGTCTCCTTTTTCCTGTTACAATACTTTTTATTCATTATATAAAAATCCCTCCGGCTTGTCTATATGCGCAGCTTTCTTTTTATTGCCCTGCGCTTTTCGTCATGCCGTGAGGGATGAGTCGTAGCTGTCGTCCGCGATCTGGATGACAAATTCTTTTGTATAGCCTGCAATCTGCGGAATTTTTTTCTCGTCCAGCTGTTGTATAAAATCCATTTGAAATCCATGCATTTCAATGATTTTTTTTGCAATCGAAAGTCCTAGTCCGCTTCCACTTCCACTTTTTCTGGATACATCTCCTTTTGTAAATGGTTCAAATAAATGTTCCGCAAGCTCGCCCGGAATTCTCCTGCCACTATCTGCTACAAGAATATAAATGTATCCATTTTTCCGGTACATGCCAATCTTTATATGCGTACCACTCTCATTGTGCTTCATTGCATTATTCAAAAGATTCGTGATCACTCTGGAAAACTGGATTGGATCAACGGATACCGAAACCACTTCTTCCGGAATATCAATCTCGAATTCCATCCCTGCATCTTCAAAGTCTGCATAAATGAGTGCAGCATTTTCACGTAACAGTTCACTCAGATCTGTTTCTTTTCTGTCCAGTGAAAAACCTTCACTGTCTAATTTTACATACTCAAATAATAAATGGATCAGATCGTTCATCCTTGCCGACTTATTCTGTATTGCCTGCAAATACTCCAACTGTTTCTCCGGCTCCACCACCATTCCGTCTGCCAGTGCTTTTGCATAACCGTTAACCGTGGTCATCGGCGTTCTGAGATCATGTGCAATGTCTGATAGCATCAGATTTCTTTTACGGTCAAACTCTTTCTGTTCCTCCTCCCTCTCTCTCTGGATCTGACGAAACTCTTTAATCGTTATTTTTGCAAAACAAACTGCCCCTAACACATACGGGGTTAAAATTACCAACACTACTACAAAAGCAACCAGAAAAAGCAGAATTGCCTGCCCTCTGTTTAATTCATAAAAAGAAAAATTAGTTTTTCCAGCGGAAACGGTATGCATGAAATTTTTTTGCATTTGTTCCAAAGCCGCCTGTACCATCTCATGAAGCGGTGATGGAAACATTGCATTCAATGCTCCTAAGATCAGTAACATTAAAACTGCAGACAGGAAGAAGATCACGCCGGAGCCGAGCAAAAGCGGATTTTCTTCCACGCCCGGAAAAAAATATAGCAGTACGTTAGGCAGCACAAATCTGTTGACCAGAAAAGTCAACAGATATTCCACAACTCCAACAACTGCTAGTATTTCAATAAATTTTTTGATCAAAAACCACTGTAAATCATTCTGTTTCTTCATTTACTTCTCCAAGCGATATCCCAGACCACGGATTGTCTGTATATAAGCGGATGGATCATCATCCAGCTTTGCCCGCAGCTTACTGATGCAGACCATGATATTATTGTCTGCCACGATATACTCTTCGCCCCATCCATGCTCATAAATCTGCTGTTTTGTAAAGACTTTGCCCGGATGCTTCATTAACAGTTCCATGATGCGATATTCCACAGAGGTCAGCTGTATGATTTTGTCTCCTTTTTTCAGAGTACACGCGTCCTGATTCAATACCAGATCCCGAACAGCTAAATTTCCCTCCTGAACCACTTTTGTTCCAAGAGAATAAAAACGCCTAATGTTAGAATTCACTCTGGCAACTGCCTCTAAAGGATTGAACGGTTTTGCCAGATAATCGTCTGCTCCCAGATTTAATCCCAGGATTTTTTCCGAATCTGCGTCCTTCGCTGACAAAATGATCACTGGAATATTACTCTCTTTGCGAATCTGCTGCAATACATGATAGCCGTCTATCTTCGGCATCATAATATCCAAAATACATAATGCCGGCTGCTCTGCCCGCAATAAATCGAGCGCCCGCTGTCCGTCCTCCGCTTCTATTACATGATAGTTTTCATTTTCCAGATAAAGCCGGAGAAGATTTCTGATCTCCGGCTCATCATCTGCGATCAAGATTTTGTAATCCATCCGTAGTTGTTCTCCTAATAATCCGTTCTGTCCTCAAACGGCTGATCGATATTCTGATTTTCAAATCTATTCGGCATCTCTGTTGTCTGCTGATTCATTGCAGTATTCTGCTGGTAAGGTGCCGGATTCTGAATCTGCTGATACGGAGTTCTGTATCTTAAAGCTTCATATAATGCGGCATGTGTTCCATCTTTGTATGGCTGCACATAAAAGATTCCCAGGATTCCCATTGTCATTCCAGATAAAATATCCCATCCAATGAATGATAAATCCAAAACAAATGCATTCCATTTCTGTCCCTGCATCATTCTCTTACTCTCTGCAAATGCCTCCTCTTTTGTCATCTGTGGATTGTCTGCCAGCAAATATGGGATCATCTGGTATTCATATGACTTTACAATGCCAGGAATAATAAAAAGCATTGACCACAAAACAGTATACAGATCCCGGAAAAACATTGTCTTTGCAATATTTTTATAATTGTTATCAAATGCGTATCCGGCATTTCCCACTAAAGCTGCCTCATTGAGGTTTCTTAAATAGAAACGTTTACATCCCACTTCCAATGGATTAAAAATAAATGCATCCAAAAGAATTGTAACAGTCATAATGATCACAAATACAATCATGAAGATCACAACAAAAATGACTCCTGCAAAAAGAAGTGCTGTATGATCTGTATTGTCATAGACATCATTCATCCCATACCAGATGTCATCTGCGTCATCATAAAAATCATCATAGGAGTCCGAGGTAATATCACTTCCGTCACTTCCTAAAGCTGATGACATAGCCGAACCTGCACTTCCTGCGCCACTGCCGCCTCCTATCAAAAGCGCCAGCAGTAAACTGATCAGCACACTTCTCCAATAGTTTCTTTTAAATGCAAACTTTGCTCTGTCTTTTAATTCCGCTCTCGTCCACATATTTTTTCCTCCTCTTATCTTTGATGATGCCATCTTAACACGTAAATCTTACTTTCCAACTCGAATAACCTTAAGGTTACCTTAATTCATTGTTTCCAGTAATTTATCTTTTTTATTATACCATCTTATGGAATTTTCCGCATTAAAAAGGATTCATAAAATCTGCATATATAAAAATAGCCCTAAACCCTTGATTTTTCAAGAATTTAAGACTATTTAGCATACGTGCGCGAGAAGATTCGAACTCCCGACACCTTGGTCCGTAGCCAAGTGCT
>ERZ1673740.2543-NODE-2543-length-10189-cov-8.216302_pt1 | contig 10189 bp, 4 predicted proteins | sample MGYA00580221_ERZ1673740 | MGnify/ENA primary metagenome ERZ1673740 (study PRJEB41218, sample SAMN15661786) | gut metagenome | host: Homo sapiens | place: Canada: London | collected 2015-08-20/2019-03-30 | study: EMG produced TPA metagenomics assembly of...
CAATCCTGTTCGGAGCCTTAATGGTTTCGTCAACAGGAACATTTGTGTCTTGTAAGGATTACGACGATGACATCGATGCAATCAACAAGGAACTGACCGATCTGAAATCAAAACTTTCAGATCTTGAAAGTAAAGTAAATGCCGGTGGCGCTTATGTTACCAAGATTGAATCGGTAGACGGTGGTTTCAAAGTATCGGTAAGCGACGGTACTTCTTACAACCTGACCGTTGCCAGTGCTGCTCCCGGTAGCAAGGTTGTGATTGACGACAAGACCGGTGAAATCAGTATTGATGGCAAAGCTACAGGTTGGTTTGCTACTACGGGTGAAGGTGAAGAAGCTGTGGATATGACTCCGTATGTAAAAGACGGATATTGGTATTTCTATGACAAAGCAGCAAAAGACTTTGTGAAGTCTGAATACAAAGCTGCCGGTGATGCTTATGCAGTAGTAAAAGACGGTGTAGTGACTCTGCATATGCCGGATGAAAGCGGTAAGATGCAATCTATCGTATTACCGTTGACTGCTAATGCGTTGACTGCTATTTCTTTGCCTGCCGGATTGACAATCGGTAATGTTGCTACAGGTGCTGCTGCTGATGCTGAGGCAATCTCTTCAGCGAAAGCTGCTAAATTAGATTGGAAAGGTCCTAAAGGTGCCATTGAAAAGGATCAATTCTTAGTTGGTCAGATTGGTGTTGCTGATTTGGTTGTTTCTCCTAAGAATTACGATTTGTCTGCTCAAAAACTTACTTTGGTAGACAGCAAGGGTAATGTAGCTCCTGTTAAGGTTATTGCTACTCCTAATACATTTAATAGCGTTATTGTTGGCAATCGTGCAGCTTCTGAAAACGGTAATTGGAACTTGACGGTGGAAATGACTGATGAGGTTACTGCTGATAATATTAATAAGGTATTTAAAGGTACAGGTGCTAATGCTGATAAGGAAATTTTGTATGCTTTGTGTGTAAATGGTATTCCTTATACTGCTTATGATATTGCCATTAAAACAAAAGCACCTGAAACATCTGTTGCAGCGATTACTTTTGCTGCTGATAAGCTGTCTTATATAGATGCAGAAGGTACAGAAGTTAAGGGCGCTACTAATGGTATTGAACTTCCTGTAGGAACGACAACATTGAAGTATGCTGATGCTAACTTGTATGACTCTTATATCACTTTTGAAGGAACATATAAGGCAAAAGCTGAAAAATTAGGTGTTAAAGCAGATGGTATGACTGTTACTGTTCCGCAAGCTGCAAGTGGTGAAACTCTTGTTGCAACTGTACACATGGTGAATATCGGTGGTGTAGAAACTACGACTTCTAATACTATCACTTTGAAGTTGGCAGGTGCTTCTATCGATACTCCGACAGAAATTTCTGCTACCGAGTATAAGGTTATGCCGAACGCAGATTTCACTAAAGTATTGCCTGCTATCCTGATTGACTTAGGTGATGCATTGAGTAAATTGGATGCAGCAACAATTGAAGCTGTACAGAAAGCAAACCAGCTTTCTGTAGTTGAAGCTGCAACCCAGGAAGGATTTATTGTTGCTAGTGATGATAATGTGTTTACATCAACTTATTACAAAGCCGATGCTCAGGGTAAGAAAGGTGATGCATGGAATGCTAGCAATGATGGTCTTGAATCACTTCGCTTTATTGAAATAGCTGTAGCTACTAATGCCGGTACTAATAATGTAGCTGAGGATGCTAAGCCGGGTAAATACACATTGAATTTGGTAATTAAGGACGGTACTACTGTTGGTAATGAAATCGCTAAGATTGCTATGCCTGTAAATGTGACAGTTCCTGCATTCGATGATTTGTTTGCTGCAACAGATGCTTGGACAGAAGGTGTATATGGAGCTAGAATTTATCCTTCTGTCAATAATGCATTAATCAGTATGTCAAATGCATACACTGCTAAATCGGGAGTAGATGCTAATTACAATGATATTGCTTATGCTTTTGATAAGATTAATAATGATGCTGTTGGTACAGTAGGTAATGCTCAGCAGGTAACTTTGAATAAGAAGGTAGTTTACAAAGACAAGGCTCTTGCTAACAGTGAATTGAAAGCAACTGCTTCTTATAGTATTTTGGACGCAATGACTGCATATACCGGTTCAGGTAGTGATGTCACCAAATTAACAGCTATTAAGAAAGCATTTACTGTTGAATCATCTAAGTTTACAGTAAAACTTCAGACTATCTTTGATGGTGGTAAGATTGTATTCTATAAAGATAATGCAGTTGTTACCGGTACGGTTGGTATAGATGCTGATGGTAAAATAGCCGGATTGACCAAACCTAGCAATAAAAAACAAGGTTTGGCTATTAACTTCTTAAGCGCAGACTTAGCTGTAAATTCAACTAATGTTGCAGATTCTTATCCAAGTGCTGATGCTAACAAATTACAAGGATATGCATTCGGTAATAGCAATGCACCAGCTGCTTCGGATAAGCAAATCAAAGTAACATGGAGTACAGGTATTCCTACAGTAACAGTAAAAGAGGATGCTAACGGATTAGTATTTGAAAATAGCGATTCGTCTTCTCCTACTTACGAAACTACCTTGACTGCAACATTTGAAGATGCTACAGGTATTGTATATACTTCAAGCATTAAGGTGGAAAAGAAATAATACGTCTTTAGTATTTATCTTTAATATGGAAGAGCATCCTTCGGGGTGCTCTTTTTTTTGAATGGTAGCAGCCGGGAATTCATTTTACTCCTGCCACAGTGGAATTGACTGACAATTTCTCATACAGTTTGTTGGATGTGAAGGGTAAAGTAGCCGATATTATTGTTTCTACTCCTTCTAAGGGCTCGCCCGAAAACTGTTTGCTTTGTGTCTTCGGGCAGGCAAACCCTGCCCCTACAGCTGACAATTGGATAGCCCGGTTTAGTTTTGACACACTCCCTTCTCATTCTCAGTTGAGAATTACATCCCATTCAATCGGGAAGTGAATATCTTCGGCAACGGATTCTATTCACTTCCCGATTTTTTTATTGAATTTGATTGATGTGATATACAATTTCCCTTGGTGGTACATATATATATGCAGGTTCATGCGTACGTACGTGTAGCTCGATGCGTATATACGTGTGGGCTTATGCCACCGTATGTGTGGCCCGATGCGTACGTACACATTTTACAAATAGGCAGCTTGCACTGTATGTTGCAAAAAGACCTTGAGGATTTTTTAAAACATCAAGGTCTTTTTTGAAAACACCACCTTCTTTTTTAAAAAGCTCGGCATGTTTTTCCTGTAAGGGCAGAATGCATCCCCTCACCAAGTCGGTTATTCCTTCTTCTCCGTTCATCCTTACATTTTAGCCGAAATGTGCGGATAATCAGATTGTTAAGAATGACAGGATATCCCTTCATCCTCCTTTCAGCCGTGCTTCCCAAGTCCCTTCACAAGCTGCCTTCAGCCTTTATCCTGCCGGAAGAAGTTTTACGAATGAAAGGAGGCTGAAAGGGTGGTGACACAATGTTCATTCACTACCGAACCCCCATCAATAGGGCGTTTCAACGACTAATGAAAGGAGAAAGGGAGAAATCCTTGAAATCTCAAGTATGCTTTTGATCTACTCTTGCCGTCAATGGTTTCATCGCTATTGGTAAACCAAGCCGCGAAGCGTAAAGCCTTGTTGTTTGGGAAACATTGCGCCAAAGACCCATCGGGATGAGAGGTTGTTTCTATTTTGGAAACAGCTGCATCTTTTCGTAATTTTCCCTTTTTAAAATACTGTTTTTATGTTCTGATATTTGTTGGGTATGCTGTTTTTATGTACTTTTGAACCGTTATTTTATTGAGTATCTGTTACATGAAAGAACACATATCTCTGATTTTTACAGTAGTCTTTTCAAGAACTTGAAAAAACAGACCGGTTTGGTACCTGTCGGGCTTATAAAGGATGATAAGAGTTACGTTTTAAGCAGCATACTTCCACAAGATATAATAAAGAAGAAACTAACACGATAACAAATAAATATTATGAAGAAAATGCTATTGTTCACCTTGTTGGTAGGTGGATTATGTACAACTACACCCGTAGTACAGGCACAAGAAAGGTTGCCGGAGTACTTACAGGCGGAAAAATTTACTCAGGAGAAACTGAACACCATGTTGTTCTCTACTGTGGTAGACCCTCATTGGTTTCAGAAAGGGAATAACTTCTGGTTTCAGTATAAAACAAGTGAAGGTACCTTTTGGTATGTGGTAGACCCTTCGGCACGCAGTAAGAAGCAGCTTTTCGACCGTGATGAAATGGCCTCGCAGCTGACCGAAATTGTAAAAGACCCTTTTGAAGCGCGTCATCTTCCCATCAGGAACTTGAAAGCTCAGGAAGACGGTCGTACTTTTACTTTTGAGGTGATATCTTCTCAGGATGCCAAGCCCAAGAAGGAGGATAAGGAGAAAAAGGATAAAAAAGGCAAGACCGAGAAAGAAGTCTTTTATTTTTCTTACGATTATCCCACCCGTAAGCTCACTCAGCTGAAAGATAAAGAAAAAGAACCCAAGAAAATCAGATGGGGATCAATCTCTCCTGACGGAAAGACGGTGGTTTATGCCAAAGACCTGAATCTTTATCGTATGAGCCGTGAAGATTATGAGAAGGCAAAGAAGAATGAAAAGGACAGTACTATTGTCGAAATTCAGCTGACCAAAGACGGTGTGGAAGATTTTGGCTACGGTATTCCTTACAGTACGCTCAACACTGATACGCTGTGTAATGGCAAGCGTCGCAGGGTGTATGGGGTGTGGTCGCCCGACTCCCGTCATTTTGCAATGACAGTTTCCGATGACCGGGCCGTAAAAGAGTTGTGGGTGATTAACTCTATGGCACAACCGCGTCCTACCCTGGAAACTTATAAATATCAGATGCCCGGTGAAAAAGAAGCTCCGATAGAACATTTGTATTTGTTTGATATGAGTGACAACAGCCGGAAAGAAATAAAGGTGGACGCTTATAAAGATCAGACTTTGGGACTCTCTTACAGTCCGTGGCTACAGAAACAGCGTGATATGGAAGATCAGCCTTCAATCTGGCTGGGTGACAATAACCGTTTCTATCTTTCACGTAAAAGCCGTGACTTGCATCGGATAGATATTTGTTCTTACACTGTGGGGCAGGATTCTATTGTTCCTGTTATTAAAGAGCGTATGAATACTTATCAGGAAACGCGTCCTTTGCATCTTTTGAGCAATGGAAAAGAACTGATACAGTGGAGTGAACGCGACGGTTGGGCGCATCTTTATTTATATGATGATAAAGGTAATCTGAAAAACCGTATCACGAAGGGACCTTGGCATGTGGAAGAAATATTGAAAGTAGACAATAAAGCGCGTGTCATTTATTTCACTGCCAATGGTATGAACCCGAACGAGAACCCGTATTATGAGCACTTGTATCGGGTGAATTTGGATGGTAGCGGACTGAAGCAACTTTCAAAGGGGGATTATTTCCACCGCGTGGAAGTGGATGATGAGGCTCGTTTTGTGGTGGATAACTTTTCACGTGTCAATACAGTGCCTTGTGCCGACTTGCTGGATACGAACGGTAATAAAGTGATGACGATTCAGGAAAGTGATTTCTCGCAGCTTTTTGCTGCCGGTTACAAGTTTCCCGAACCTTTTAAGGTGAAAGCTGCCGATGGAGTGATCGACCTTTATGGTGTGATGTATAAACCGTTTAATTTCGATTCTACAAAGGTATATCCTATTGTAGACTATGTTTATCCGGGGCCGCAGGTTGAAGGTACGGTTTATCCGTTTACCCGTATGACTCCGCGTACAGACCGATTGGCACAAGCCGGTTTCATCGTCATTTCGGTAGGACAACGTGGCGGACATCCAAGCCGTTCCAAGTGGTATCATAACTATGGATATGGCAATATGCGCGATTATCCCTTGGCCGACCACAAATATGCTATCGAGCAGTTGGCAATGCGTTATAATTATATAGATATAGATAAAGTGGGTATTCACGGACATTCGGGAGGCGGATTTATGAGTACGGCTGCCATGTGTCAATATCCTGACTTCTTTAAGGTTGCCGTTTCATGTGCCGGAAACCATGACAATAATATTTATAACCGTTGGTGGAGCGAAACGCATCACGGAGTAAAGGAAGTGGTAAGCGAAAAGGGAGATACTACCTTTGTTTACAAGATAGCGACCAATCCTCAGATTGCTAAACAGCTGAAAGGCAATTTGCTGCTGATTCACGGTGACATTGATAACAATGTGCATCCGGGTAATACACTGCGCGTGGTTGATGCATTGATCCGTGCCGGCAAACGCTTTGATATGCTGATTTTACCGCAGCAGCGCCACGGATTCGGTGACATGAATGAATATTTTTATTGGAGACTGGTGGATTATTTCTCAGAACATCTGAAAGGAAAGAGTGAGAAGTCTGTGGATATTCCCAAACGTTAGTGAAGATTATACATTGCAGGGACTCAGTTCTTGAGCCCCTGCAATGAAAAAATATCTATTACAGCAGACTTGCAATGTAAGCCTTCATTTCGGGCACGGCAGCTTTTGCTTCCAAATATAATTTATATTGGGCTTTTGTGCGTACCAAATTGTGACCTTCATACTTGGTCTGGTAATACGTATCACCGTTGATATAGTCGGCCAAGAAACGTACAGCCTGCATATATGGGAACAAAGTAGCTGCATAAGGCAACATCTCAATTTCAACCGGAGTCAGGAACGAACGGGCTGATTCAATGTATCCTTTGGCGAATGCCTTGAAAATCTCCATATTAAAACGGACATTGTTCAAATCCTTTTCGTCTTCTTTGCCTGTATTGGCTGCCGAACGAAGGAAGTCACCGAAATCGGAGAAGATGAAGCTGGGCATGACAGTGTCGAGGTCGATAACGCAAAGCACTTTACCGTCTTCATCAAACAACATGTTGCTGACTTTAGTATCGCAGTGGCAGATACGTTTCGGAAGTTTGCCTTCGCGGAACAGTCTTTCGGCACTGCACATTTCGTCGGCATCTTTTTCAATGGCATCAACGATGTCCTGCACTTCGCTCAGTCTGCCGGCTGCATTGGTGGCAACGGCTTCGCGCAACTGTTTCATGCGGAATTCCATGTTGTGGAAATCAGGAATAATTTCACCCAACTGTTCGGGCACATCGGCCAACATAGCTTGGAATTCGCCGAATTTCAAACCTGCCAAATAAGAAGAGTCGGGAGTGACAGCTTCCAAAGTCTGTGAACGGGGAATGAATACTGATACGCGCCAATAGCCTTCGCCATCATAATAAAAGGTCTTTCCATCGGTAGCCGGAAGGAAACGGAGCACTTTGCGGTCGATGTCTGTTTCGTTCTGTGCTTCCAGTTTTTTGCGGATATGACCTGTCACCACTTCGATGTTGTGCTGTAACATGTCGATGTCGGTAAATATCTGATGGTTGATACGTTGTAATACGTAATCAGCTTCTTGGGGATCGACAGTTTTTACTAAATAAGTTTGGTTGATCAGCCCTGAAGTCAGTGCTTTTACTTCTTTTACTTCGCCCACCTCGGGGAATTGCTTGATAATTTGATTGAGGTTTTCCATAGATTGTTATTGTAATAATTATGAATAATCACGGATTATAATGAGACAAAGATAGCTTCTTCTCCTTAAATAAGGAAAAGAAGCTATCACAATTTTATTATTTATTATAAGAATAGGTGTGTTATTTCTTCAAATCAGTTTGGAACATACGGTCTGCGCGCAGTAAATGACGCCAGCAGGATACCAATTCCTGTGATTCTTGTAGCACGTTAAGGTATACCATGGAGGCTTTTACGTTCACGTCACGTTCCTGTATGCGGTCCATTTGCTGTTTTCGCAGGGTGGAAATCTTATTTTTCAACAAAGCTCCTTCACGCAGCAAAGCATCGGTTTGAGTGTAATCCTTATTGGCAAGCACTTCTGTAGCGCGAGCCATCAGTGCGGTCATTTCGTCGCGGACAGGGATAAATTCATTGGTGGCGCGTTCTGATAACGGAGTGAATTTATTGTCTACGTGCTCTTTGCAAGGGTCACAGATACGTTTCAGACAGTAGAGCATTTGTTCGCAGCTATTACTACCCAAATGGAACCAGGTGTTCTTTTCGATGGCGGTAAAGTTGTCTATGCGGCGCAGACCCAGAATCTCTTTGCGGCGTATTTTTTTCAGCATTTCCTTCTGGCTGTCAGTATTGCTTACGGCTTTACGCAGGGCTTTCAAATTCTCGTTGATGAATCCGTCGGTTATTTGACGATAAGTTTCGTTGGTAAATGTCATTTCGGCTACCAATGTATTATTAACGTGCTGGCGGAGCAATGTCCAACGTTCTTCTTTGTCTTTGCTGGTAATGAGGCGTGCGAATATATCGTCTTTACCTTTATCTTTCTGTTTTTTGCTGTAGTTGATATTGCTACGCACCAATAGGAATATGGCGAGTGCAATCAAAGCCAGCATAGCAAATGTGCCGCCGTAATACATAATGAGTGTTACCACAAAACAAATAGTGAAGGCAGCTCCGGCAGTAATGAACCAACCACCGATGACGGAAAGAACTCCGGTGATGCGATAGACGGCACTGTCGCGGCTCCATGCACGGTCGGCTAACGAGCTACCCATGGCAACCATAAAGGTAACATAAGTGGTAGAAAGAGGAAGTTTCAGAGAAGTACCCAAAGCAATGAGCAGACCTGCCAATACCAGATTGACTGAGGCGCGTATCAAGTCGAATGCAGCACCGTTTTCCATGATCATAACATCTTTGCAGAAGCGGCTGTCGGCCCAACGTTTCAAGTTGTCGGGCAATACCTTGGCTATGTTTTCTGAAGCGGTCATGGTGGAACGGACAATACTACGTGCCACGGCTGATGAACCGAACATTTCATCGCCTTCATCCTGGCGTGAAAGGTCTACCGACGTTTTTACAACATTTTGCGCTTTCTTCGAGGTTATCAGGGCATATACCATAATGACTCCTGCTAAAAATAAGAATAAGAATGGGGTAGTGGCGGGACCATTCAGTGAATCCATCAGATAACCCATCGGATTACCATTGCCATTCGCCATGAAGTCGGTATATGCGGAGAAACCGGCTAAGGGCACACCGATAAAGTTCACCAGGTCATTGCCGGCAAAAGCCATGGCTAAAGCAAAAGTACCCAACATAACGACCACTTTAAATACATTGATTTTGCACCAGTGCAGTACTTGCATCAGAATGGTGAAGAATACAAAACTGCAACTTACCAACATCAGAGTGTTCTCTTGAATCCAATGCTTGTTGTCAGGGGTCATAAAGGAAGAGTCTTTCAGTCCTTTTATCAGCATGAAATAGATAATGGCTGTTACGGCAACACCGCCAAACAAACCAATGGTGTATTTCAGTTTCTTGGTATAATTAAAGGTAAAGAGAAGGCGTGAGAGGTATTGTACCAATGTACCGAAGAAGAAGGCTACGGCTACCGAGAGGAAAATACCCAAAATGACGGACAAGGCTTTTTCTGTATTCAGCAGGTCGGCAAAGCCCAACATGCCGGTTTCGTCTCCTGCTATCTTGATGAGGGCTAATACAAAAGTACCTCCCAGCAGTTCAAACACCATAGATACAGTAGTTGAGGTAGGCATTCCTAAAGAGTTGAAAATGTCCAGTAAGACGACATCCGTTACCATAACAGCCAGAAAGATACACATCAGCTCCTGAAAGTAAAATTGTTCAGGGCGGAAGATGCCGTGACGTGCGATGTCCATCATACCATTGCTCAGTGTGGCGCCAATAAAGATACCAAGGGCGGCGATGGCGATAATGGTTTTGAATGATGCTGCTTTGGCACCGATAGCGGAGTTCATGAAGTTTACTGCGTCGTTACTGACGCCTACTACCAAATCGAATATGGCTAGCAGAAAGAGGAATACGACGATTCCCAAAAACATTGTTTCCATAAATTTTGTTCACTCTATTTTTAATGGGCGCAAAGGTAGAAGAGCTATGTTATGATGAAATGTCATATATGTTACATTTGTGTTACAATCCGGGTTTTAGGACAAATATGAACCGATAAATAATATTTCACCTTTTTGTGTGGAAGATATAAACTGAAAATTCATACCTTTGTAGCCCAAATACTTAATCTATAAAAAATGTCAGAGGCTAAGAGAAT
>ERZ1673740.2544-NODE-2544-length-10184-cov-3.652088_pt1 | contig 10184 bp, 6 predicted proteins | sample MGYA00580221_ERZ1673740 | MGnify/ENA primary metagenome ERZ1673740 (study PRJEB41218, sample SAMN15661786) | gut metagenome | host: Homo sapiens | place: Canada: London | collected 2015-08-20/2019-03-30 | study: EMG produced TPA metagenomics assembly of...
ATTGCCGTTTTCATCATCTACTTCTTGATCCCAACTTTTTTGATTAAAAAGGAAAATAGTATTACGATGTGTTTTTTCATCATAATCGATACCATCAAAATGATACCAATGCCAAATAAAATCAGAATACTTTTTATTTCTACCGGGAAAAGTAAAAAGGGTATAGACTTCAATTTGTTCATCATCAGAAATGATTTCATTGGTATTTTGACGATTGACTTCTTTTGCATTAACGATTTCAGTACCGTCAGCGCCCATTTTATGATTCAAGACAATATCTCCATAAACATCGATTCCTGCTTTTTGAAAAGCTTGAATACACGCTAAATAGTCCTCTTTTGTCCCATATTTTGTTTCAATACTTCCTTTTTGATTAAATTCTCCCAAATCATAAAGATCATAAACACCATAACCATTATCATTGATACCACCAACACCTTTATAAGCAGGTGGTAACCAAATAGCTGAAAAACCCATTTCTTTATAAGATTTTACTTTTTCTTGAAGTTGTTTCCAAAGTTTTTCTTCAGGTTTTATATACCAATGAAACCCTTGTAATAAAACACCATTTTCCATTTTTTTCACCCCATTGAAACTATTATACATCATTTTATTTCATTTTCCCAAAAGATGCGTTAAAATAAAGGAAATTAGGGGGATTATATATATGTATGAATTAATATCAAACTTAATTCTTTATGGGAATTTACCAGAGGATGAAATTTTAGTACAACTTGCTAAGTTGTTATCAGATGATGAAAAATCAAATCATGAACTTCGTCAAGAAATTTATGGACAAATAAAAAGATTATTAGAACTTGCAACTCAATATGGATTTAATGATAATTTATGGCATAATTATTTAACTTATTTATTAATGACAAATGAAAATCCATTTAGTATGACTTGTGAAAAACAAGGAGCAAGAGAAGGAACGGTTAATCATTTTGCTTTAAATGATTTTAAAGTATTTTATGATCTTTTCCATTATGATTTTAGGAGTATTGAAAAAGAATTAAATATTGATTGTTTTTCAACACTTGCTGATTATAAAGCTTTATCTAAACCAGAATTGATGTACAACAAGAATGTTTCTTTAAAAGTACAGGAACTTTCTAAAAAACTAGAAGAAACAAAGAATGAACAAGAATTCTTTGATGTTGTAACACAATTCTACAAAGATTATGGAGTAGGTATGTTTGGCTTAAATAAAGCCTTTAGAATTGCGACAAGTCATGAAAACTATGTAGAATTAAAACCAATTAATAATATGGATGAAGTTGTTTTAAATGATTTAGTTGGTTATGAAATTCAAAAGAAAAAGTTATTAGATAATACTGTAGCTTTTGTAGAAGGAAGAAAAGCAAATAATGTTTTACTTTATGGGGATAGTGGAACAGGTAAATCAACAAGTATTAAAGCAATTGTAAATGAATTTTATGATCAAGGTTTAAGAATGATTGAAATCTATAAACATCAGTTTAAAGATTTATCAAATATTATTGCGATGATTAAAAATAGAAATTATCGTTTCATTATCTATATGGATGATTTATCATTTGAAGAATTTGAAATTGAATATAAATTCTTAAAAGCAGTAATTGAAGGTGGGGTTGAAACAAAACCTGAAAATATTCTTATTTATGCAACAAGTAATAGAAGACATCTTATTAAAGAAAACTGGTCAGATCGTAATGATGTTGTTCAAGAAAATGGAATGCATCAATCAGATACCATGGAAGAAAAACTTTCATTAGTTAATCGTTTTGGAGTTAAAATCAATTATTCTAAACCAATGAAAAAAGAATTTAATCATATTGTTTTAGAATTAGCACATAAAAATAATATAGAAATGGATGAAAAAGAACTTTTATTAGAAGCCAATAAATGGGAATTATCTCATGGTGGAACTTCAGGAAGAACTGCTCAACAATTTATCAATTATATTTTAGGATTGGAGAGATAAAAATGGATGCAATTGAAGCACTTACAACAAGAAGAAGTTGTCGTAATTTTAAACAAGAACAAATTAAAAATGAAGAATTACAAACGATTTTAGCTTGTGGTTTAAATGCCCCTAGTGGTAAAAATAAACAATCAAGTAAAATTGTGGTTGTTCAAAATCAAGAAGAAATCAAAGAACTTTCAAAACTTAATGCGATTATTTTTGGAAAAGATGTTGATCCTTTTTATGGGGCACCAACAGTATGTTTTATCTTTGTCCCAAAAGATGAAAGTAATGGTATAAAAGATGGTTCATTAGTGATTGGTGCTATGCAAACAGGAGCCTATGCTTTAAATATAGGTTCTTGTTGGATCAATCGTTGTAAAGAAATGTTTGAGTTAGAAAAGGGACAACAATATCTTCAAAAATGGGATTTAGAAGATTATGTTGGCGTTGGTTGTTGTATTTTAGGATATGTTGAAAAAGCTTTACCTGAAAAGAAAATTTTAGAAAATCGTATTATTCAAGGATAGGAGAATGAATATGGATAACAAAACTTATGAATATGTTGAAGATCGTTCAATGACGATACAACAATACATTAACAATATTTTTAAATGGATGATTATAGGTGTTTTAACAACTTTTGTGACTGCTTTTGCTTTAGAAAGATCGTCATTTATGTCTTATGCAGGAATGCTTCCTTTCATTTTAATTATTTTTCAATTTGCGGTTGTTATTGGTTTATCAAGACGTTTAATGACAATGAAACCAATTACAGCAAAAGTTCTTTATATGACTTATTCAGTCATTACTGGTGTGACATTTTCTTATGTTATAGCAAGCTATACTTCCTTTAGTGTTGCTCTTGCCTTTTTAGTAGCGGCTATTTATTTTGGTGTGCTTGTTGTACTAGGAACAGTGATTAAAATGGATCTAACAAGAATTGGTACAATCTGTCTAGCAGGATTATTTGTTTATATTATTTTTTCAGTAATTGTGATGATTTTTCATTTAGGTGTGGGAACACTTATTATGCCACTTATTTCACTTGCATTATTTGCAGGAATTACGGCATATGATATGCAAAGATCACTTCAACTTTATCAACAAGCTTCATCTAATCCAGAAATGTTAGAAAAATTAAGTATTTATGGAGCATTTAATCTTTATTTAGACTTTGTTAATATCTTCTTAGATATTCTTCAATTACTAGGAGATAATAAATAACCAAAAGAGCGAAAGCTCTTTTTTTTAAATGCAAAATCGATTATAATATCTTTTACACATAGGAGGGAATATGAAAAAATTAATTGGAAGTAAAGGATTTTATAAAATGGTTCTTGCGATTTGTATACCCATTGTTATTCAAAATGGTTTTACAAATCTTGCAAGTTTATTAGATAATATTATGATTGGACAATTAGGAACACTTTCTATGTCAGGAGTTTCTATTACGAATCAATTATTGCAGGTGTTTAATGTCACGATTTTTGGCGCTATGTCAGGTCCAGGTATCTTTATGGCACAGTTTTATGGAAAGAAAAATAAAGAAGGAGTGGAGAATTGTTTTAGGATCAAATTGATTATAGGAATTATAATTGCACTGCTAGCTATTTTTTTATTCTATACATTTGGACAACAATTGATTTCTTTATATTTAAACGATAATCCGCAAGATAGTTTAAAAACTTTAAATTATGGAATGGATTATTTAAAAATTATGCTCATTGGACTGATTCCTTTTGTAATTACACAAGTTTATTCATCGTCACTTAGAGAAACAGGAAATACGGTTTTACCAATGATTGCCAGTGTGGTCGCCGTGATTGTCAATTTCTGTATTAATTATATTTTGATCTTTGGACATTTTGGATTTCCACAATTAGGGGTTTCAGGAGCGGCGATTGGAACGGTTGTTTCTCGTGTGATTGAAATGAGTATTAATATTATAGGAGGTTCTCGAAATCTTTATTTAAAAAATGCTATTAAGATGAAGAAAGTTCCTTTTGATACAACTAAAGAAATGTTGAAAAGAGGATTACCTCTTTTATGTAATGAAATCTTATGGTCTATTTCTATCGCTTTGATTTCGCAAAGCTATTCTACAAGAGGACTTGTTGCTGTTGCAGCGATTAATATTACCACAACCGTTACTAATTTCTTTATGATTGTTTGTTATGCTATGGGAAATTCTATTTCAATTGTTGTGGGACAACAACTTGGTGCAGGTGAAATTGAAAGAGCGAAAGATTATGATTTGAAAATGGTGTTTATGAATTTTTTGATGTGTTTCATGCTAGGTGTTGTTTTATTTAATGTTTCTTATTATATTCCACAAATTTATAACACATCTGTAGAAGTAAAAAATCTTGCAACATCTTTACTTAAAGTAGCAGCATGTATGCTACCGGTTATTTCTATTTATTATAGTAGCTATTTTACATTACGTGCAGGGGGAAAAACGTTTTTAACGTTCTTATTTGATAGTGGTTATACATTTGTCTTTACTTTTACGACAGCTTTATTACTAACAAGACTTACAAGTCTACCAATTCTTATAATTTATATACTTGTTCAATGTGTTGATATTCCTAAGGCAACACTTGGTCTTATTCTTGTAAGAAAAGGAATATGGGTCAATAATATTGTTAATGAATTATAGTATATCTTATTGAAAATAAACAATAATAGAGCTAGTAGTTACGTTATTGTTTTTTGTGGCTAAATATGATATATTTTTATCAGTAGATAGACCATGCTTTAGTTGGACATAAATCGGAGAACCAGAGCCTTAGTTGGAAACTCTAAATCGGAGAACCAGAGCCTTAGTTGGGAAGCATTTGAATGACAGAGATTGCAACTTGAGCATCTCTGTTTTGCTTTTTAGGAGGTAATTATGAAATTGTATCATGTAAAAAAACATTATATAGATTATTTAAGTAAAATAGATCAGCATATTATTATTTCAGATAATATTAAAGGTTTTCCTTTGAGAATCAACGGGTTATGTTATTTTATACCAATAAGTTTATCTAAACAAGATGATTATCAAGGAAGAAAATCAGCACCAACTATTTTTAGAATGTATGATTTTCAAAAAGAAATATTTTATGGTAAATGTTTATTTTCTAATATGTTTTGTGTTCCTTATAAAGAATTAAAAGAAATTTATTTAAAAAACCAAGAAATAAAAGAAACACTTCAATTTATTGATGAAAACAAACAAAGAATACAACAAGCAGCTTTAAGACTTTATAAACAAAAAATAAAAAAATACCAACAAAATTATTTGCAATATACAGTTGATTTTGAATTGATTGAAAAAGCAGCAATAGAATGGGAAATAAAAAAATATGGAAAACATTATAATAGATTTCCAGATGAACATTTCTTCCTTGTAAATCCTCAAAGTGATGGAAAAACAGAATACGATTTAATGAATAAAAATAAACGTATAGCACGAATTAGTTATGATAATAGAAATTATCGTATTGTTGATATAAAAGAAGTATATAATGAGTCTTATGCACCATTGGAATGTTTTAAAAATGGAAAGATTCATGTTGGTGAAATGAATGCTTGGTTTAAAGGACGTGGGATTCCTTCATGGCGGGATGGCTTAGATGATTTTTTAGATAATTTGGGTATTGATAATAAAGATGTATTACTTAATAAAGCTTATGGACTTTCATTAACAGATCAATATTGGATGAATCCAGTTGAACAGACACTTGAATGGAAAAATATTAATTTTTTTGATCATGCTTTCAATAGTGATGGTTATATAGAAGCCATATTTGAAAATAAAATAGTGGATCAAAATGATATTGATTTTTATTCACCGAACAATACATCAGATGGAATGCTAAAAAAGGCATGGATTGTTGGAGAAGATAAAAAGCGTTATTTATTAAAAGGTTCCTTTAAAAGTAAAGAATTAGAGCCGTTTAATGAAGTCCTTGCAGGTTTTATTTGTAAGGCGATACATTTAGATTACACAAAATATACAATAGATCTTATAAATAAAATGCCGCTGTCTAAATGTGAATGTTTTATTACCAAAGATACCGAACTTATTTCAGCTTATGCTCTTTTAAAAAAAGAAAGTGTTGATTTTCAAGATAACAGTTTAAACCTCTATAAAAAATACATTGATTTATTAGAAAATAATGGTATTGAAAATGCAAAAACGAGTGTTGGAAAAATGTTTATATTAGATTATTTAATTGTTAATCAAGATAGACATTTAGGAAATTTTGGTATTATTAGAGATGTTGAAACATTAAAGTGGTTGAAAATTGCGCCTAATTTTGATAGTGGACAGGCAATGTATTCGCAAAAAGAAATATATGAAATGAATTTTGAAAATACAACAGGATGTTTTTTCAATGATAAGAATATGGATTTTGACAAAATATTGGATAATGTTTGTAATCAAGAATGCATGAATGATATTGATTTTATTGCTTTGGAAAAAGTACCAGATTTGTGGGAGAAAGAGTTATTAAAGTATCAAAAAATAACGATGTTTACAGATGAAAAAATCAATGTTTTGATTAACGGCCTTAAAATAAGAATCAATAAATTAGAAAAGAGAACAAAAAAAGCTTAATTTCAATTTTGTAAAATTAAGCTTTTTTTCATGAATAATAATTATCTTTTAACAATACGATAATAGGCTTTAGAAGTCATTAAATAAATAATTGTATAAATAATTACAAGACCTCCAATACAACCAGCAGTTGAGATAAGATAAACATTTTTATTGCATTGTAACAATCCTTTTAAGATACGAAGGATTAAAGGGTAGGCAAAGGCTAAATGAATGATGGCAACAATCAATGGAACAAAGAAGAAAATCAATACTTGGAATTGAATCGTTTGTTTAACTTCTTTTTGTGACATACCAACATTTTGTAAGATTTCAAATTTATTTTGATCTTCAAATCCTTCGGAAATTTGTTTATTATAAATAATTACGATTGCTGCCGCTAAGAACATAATGGATAAGAAAATACCAATAAATAATAATGATCCATAAATTTCATAAATTGCTTTTTCATCTTCAATACTATTTTGGGTTCTTAAAAAGTAGTTTTCCCCTAAAGAATTACTATAATCTTTATCAAATATTTTATTAATTGTTTCTTTTACGACTTTATTACTTGCATTAAATCCAATGAAATAAGTTTGATTCTTTAAATGAAACTGTTTTAAAGTATTTTTTGGTAGAATAATTGTTAAGTTATTTGGTGCATAACAATGATTTGTTTGTAGTTGACGATTTTTAATTTGATCTTTAATTGTAAAAGGAACACCTTGTAAAGTAATCGTACGATAATCATAGTTTGCATAACTATATAGATAAGCTTCACTACTATCTAAAGATACATTTTGATGAAGATAATGATTGTAATCTTCTAAAGAAACAATATTGACACAAGCTAAATTATTATAATCATAGGTATTAAGTTTTACTTGATTCTTTTTTAATTGAGCAGTGTAACTATAAACAGGTAAAGAATAAAGAGTATTGTATTTTTTACCTTTTAAGGCTTCTTTTACGTCTTGATAAACTTGTTCGGGATGGGTGCTATTATTTATAATAATATTACCATCCATATAACATTGACGATCAACGCTATCTTGAATACCGTTATATAAACAAATTGTTGAAGAAAGAGTGACTAAAACACAGGTACATAAAATACAAATATTAGCAAGACCAACAGCATTTTGTTTCATACGATATAAAAGGCCTGAAATAGAGGTAAAGTGTGTTGGTTGATAATAAAAGTTTCTTCTTGATTTTAAGAACTTTAATAAAGCAATACTTCCTGCTGTAAATAAACAATACGTACCAATCATGACTAAAATAACAGCAACAAAGAATGAAACCATAGCTTGCAAAGGATCGGTAATGGACAAAGCAATATAATAACCTGCACCTAAAGCAATAATCCCTAAAAGTGTTAAAAAGATTTTTGTTTTAGGTTCTTTTTCACCAATATTCTGTCCTTTTAAAAGTTCAATGGGATTACTTCTAACAACAACATAAATATTATAAATAAGTGATAAAAAGAAAATAATACTGAAAATAATAATCGTTTTTATAAAAGCATCCATTGAAAAAATAAGAGAAAAATGAATACTTTTATGAATGATTCTTAAAATAATGACAGATGTAATTTGCGAAAGAAGCATTCCAATAACAATACCACTTACAAGAGAAATAAGAGCAATAACGATAGTTTCTAATAACATCATAGAACGCACATTTCTTTTTTCCATTCCCAATATATGATAAAGACTGATTTCTTTTTTTCGATTCTTTATCACAAAACTATTGGTATAAAGTAAGAAAATCAAAGAGAAGAGGGCAATCACATAGCCTCCTAGATTTAAAAACATAGTAATTGAATCCTGACCCTTTAAAGTAGGACTGTTTCCTACAGTTTTAATAATGAAATAAAGGGTGATAGAGAAGATAGTAGAAATAAAGTAAGAACTATAAAGCTTTTTATTCTTTTTGATATTTCCTAAAGCCAATTTTAAATAAAATCTCATTTTATTGACCTCCCGAAAGAAGCATTGCTAGAGTATCACTAATAGCTTGATACATTTCTTGATTAGACATATCTCCTTTATAAAGTTGATGGAAGATTTGTCCGTCTTTAATAAATAAGACACGACTGGCATAACTTGCAGCTTTACTACTATGAGTAACCATTAAAATTGTTTGTCCACTTTGATGAATTTGATCAAAAATAGATAAAAGTTGATCGGTTGATTTAGAATCAAGAGCACCTGTTGGTTCATCGGCTAAAATAATTTTAGGATGGGTAATTAAGGCTCTTGCAACCGCAACTCTTTGTTTTTGACCACCAGATATTTCGTAAGGATATTTTTCTAATAAATGATCAATTCCTAATGGTTTCGCAAGTTTTTCTAGTTTTGGTTTCATTAAAGCATAGGGTTCTTTTGATAAAACAAGAGGTAAATAGATATTGTCAGCGACATTAAAAGTATCTAATAAGTTAAAATCTTGAAAAACAAAGCCAAGATTATCTCGTCTAAAAGCTGAAATATGTTTATCAGAGATTTTTGCAAGATCTTTTCCATCTAATAAAACTTCTCCACTTGTTGGTTTATCTAATGAAGCAAGAATATTTAAGAGTGTTGTTTTTCCACTTCCAGATTCACCCATAATGGCGATATATTCTCCTTCTTCAACATCAAAAGAAACATCTTTTAAAGCTTCTACCTTTTGGCTTGAAAAACGCGTTGAATAAATTTTTTGTAAATGTTTAACGTTTAATAATGACATTTTTGTGTCCTCCTTTTTACACACTTATTGTATTCTACTTCTAAAATATGACCTATCGATTTATCTTACAAGTAAGTAAAATAATCTTACATTTTTGTAAGATTATTCAATAAATATTTCTTTTTTACTAAAATCAAGACAAACAGTTGTTCCTTGACCTACTTTTGACTCAATAGAAATCAAATGACCCAATTGATTAAAAATATTCTTACATAAATAAAGACCTAAACCACTGGCTTTTTTATCATTTCTTCCTTGAAAACCTGTAAATCCTTTTTCAAAAACACGTGGCAGATCACTTTCTTTAATACCAATACCACTGTCTTGAATATAAAGTTTTTCACCTTCATTATAAAAAGAAATACTTCCTTCTTTCGTATATTTTAAAGCATTAGAAAGAACTTGTTCAATGACAAAACCACTCCATTTTTCATCTGTTAAGATTTGTAGGTCTTTAATTTGATAATCTACTTTTAAATTTTTTTGAAAGAAAAAGAGTGATTGTTTTTTGATTTCTTGACTAACAAGATGATCTAAAGAAACTTTTTGAAAAGAAAGATCATGGGGAATAGAATCTAAACGTACATATTGTAAAGCCATATTGACATATTGTTCTATTTTTAAAAGTTCAACAAGCATTTTTTTATCTGGGTAATCATTTTGAATGATGAGTTTTAATCCAGCAATAGGCGTTTTGATTTGATGGACCCATTTTGTATAATAATCTATTGTGTTATTGTATTTTTGTTGATTTTCTTGTTTAAGTTGAAATATCTTTTTTCGTAATATTTGAAGCATTTCTTGATATGTTTTTTCTTCAAGGTAGCTTTCTTGAGGTAAATTATCAAACAATTCAGGATTGTCTTTTAAATAAATCAAATATTGATGATGGTGTTTGTATTTTCTATA
>ERZ1673740.2548-NODE-2548-length-10175-cov-7.656818_pt1 | contig 10175 bp, 5 predicted proteins | sample MGYA00580221_ERZ1673740 | MGnify/ENA primary metagenome ERZ1673740 (study PRJEB41218, sample SAMN15661786) | gut metagenome | host: Homo sapiens | place: Canada: London | collected 2015-08-20/2019-03-30 | study: EMG produced TPA metagenomics assembly of...
GCCGCCGGAGCGGTGCTTAAGCCGTAAGGCGGGAATTGTGCGGTGTTGCCTAAGGGCTGCAATGACAGACTTTGCCCGCATCAGTCACCTTCGATGAAAGCTTCCCCCGAGGGGAAAGCTTTTTTTGTTTGTGGAATTTTCCCAAACACCCCGCCACTTTTCTAAATGGCGCTGTCAAAAAAATAACGGTATAATAAAGGCAGAACATGGGAATCATCGGCAAACAGCCGATACAATAAAAGGAGAGAATTTCTATGGCAAGTCGTATTGTACTGAACACTATTTCCTACCACGGCCACGGCGCAATCGAGAACATCGTTCCCGAGCTGACCGCCCGCGGCTACAAGAAGGCTTTCGTCTGCTCTGACCCCGACCTTCTCAAGTTCGGCGTCACCAAGAAGGTCACCGACCTGCTGGACGCTGCAGGCTTCGCCTACACCGTCTACAGCGAGATCAAGCCAAACCCCACCATCGCCAATGTGCAGGACGGCGTGGCCGCTTTCAAGGCCGCAGAGGCTGACTGCATCGTGACCATCGGCGGCGGTTCTTCCATGGACACCGCAAAGGCCATCGGCATCATCATCAACAATCCCGAGTTCGCCGATGTGCGCTCTCTGGAAGGCGTCGCTCCCACCAAGAAGCACGCCGTCTTTACCATCGCAGTCCCCACCACTGCCGGTACTGCCGCTGAAGTCACCATCAACTACGTCATCACCGACGTGGAGAAGAAGCGCAAGTTCGTCTGCGTGGACACCAACGACATCCCTGAGATCGCCGTGGTTGACCCCGATATGATGTCCAGCATGCCCAAGGGCCTGACCGCCGCCACCGGCATGGACGCCCTGACCCACGCCATCGAGGGCTACATCACCAAGGGCCACTGCACCATCTCCGATATGTTCCATCTCGAGGCCATCAAGCTGATTTCCGAGAACCTGCGCGGCGCCGTGCAGAACACCCCGGAGGGCCGCGAGGGCATGGCTCTGGGCCAGTACATTGCCGGTATGGGCTTCTCCAACGTCGGCCTGGGCATCGTCCACAGCATGGCCCACGGCCTGTCCGCCCTGTATGACACCCCCCACGGCGTTGCCTGTGCCATCATCCTGCCCACCGGTCTGGAGTACAACAAGACCGTGGCTGGCGAGCGTTACCGTGCCGTCGGCAAGGCGATGGGCGTGACCGGCATTGATGAGATGAACGACGTCGAGGCCGCCGATGCCACGATTGCCGCCGTCAAGAAGCTGAGCGCCGACGTGGGCATCCCCGCCGACCTGAAGGGCATCCTGAAGGAGGAGGACGTCCAGTTCCTGGCCGAGTCCGCCTTTGCCGACGCCTGCTGCCCGGGCAACCCCCGCGACACCAGCGTTGAGGAGATCAAGGAGCTGTACCGCGGCCTGATGTAATCTGACATTACATAAAAATACAAGAGGGTATCTGTCTGAGCGGCAGGTACCCTCTTTTTTGCTGCGATGTCGTTTATGGGTAGTTCGTAGGGAGCGGTCTTGACCGCTCCGGGAACGTGACGATGGCCGCAAACAGCCCGGAGGGGTCAAGACCCCTCCCTACAAGCAGGGTAGGGGCCGCACATGTGCGGCCCGCAACCTTACGGCAAAAGCAATTTTACCGGAAAGCCGCGGGCCGGGCGTGCCCGGCCCCTACAAATATTGTGATTTTGTTTGGAATTTCTTCGGTTCCTTCTTTACAAAGAAGGAACAAACCCCCGTTAAGAATCCGAATCCAGCTTCAGCACCGCGGTAAACGCCTCGCTCGGCAGGGTCACGCTGCCCAGCTGGCGCATCTTCTTTTTGCCTTCTTTCTGCTTTTCCAGCAGCTTCTTCTTACGGGTGATGTCACCGCCGTAGCACTTGGCCAGCACGTCCTTGCGCATGGCCTTGACCGTCTCGCGGGCAATGACTTTGCCGCCCACAGCCGCCTGCACCGGGATCTCAAACAGCGCGCGGGGGATGTTCTCCTTCAGCTTCTCGCAGATGCGGCGGCCCTTCGCGTAGGCGTTGTCTGCAAAGACGATCATCGACAGGGCGTCGACGACCTCGCCATTGAGCAAAAAGTCCAGACGGACGAGCTTGCTCTCGTGCCAGCCCTCCCACTCGTAGTCGTAGCTGGCATAGCCGCGGCTGCGGGACTTGATGGCATCAAAGAAGTCGTAGACGATCTCGCCCAGCGGGATCAGGTAATGCAGGTCAACGCGCGTTTCGTCCATATACTTCATGTCGACCAGCACGCCGCGCTTCGTCTGGCACAGGTCCATCAGCGGGCCGACGTAATCGTTCGGCGTGTAGATGTGCGCGTTGACGAACGGCTCCTCCTGCTTGACGATGCGGGTCGGGTCGGGGTAGGCGGAGGGGTTGTCGATGACCTCCACCGTGCCGTCGGTCAGCGTCAGGCGGTACTGGACGCCCGGCGTCGTTGTGATAAGGTCAAGGTCAAACTCGCGCTCAAGACGCTCGGTGATGATCTCCATGTGGAGCAGGCCCAGAAAGCCGCAGCGGAAGCCGAAGCCCAGCGCGGCACTCGTCTCCGGCTCAAAGGTCAGGCTCGCGTCGTTGAGCTGCAATTTCTCCAGCGCGTCCTTCAGGTCGGGATAGTCCGCGCCGTCGGCAGGGTAGATGCCGCAGAACACCATCGGCGTGACCGTGCGGAAGCCGGGCATCGGCTCCGGTGTGGGGTTGGCGGCCAGCGTGACGGTATCGCCGACGCGGGTGTCGCGCACGGTCTTGATGCTGGCCGTCAGATAGCCGACCTCACCGGCCTCGAGCTTGTCACAGGGGGTCAGGCTCGTTGCGCCCATGTGGCCGACCTCCACCAGCTGGAACTCCGCGCCGGTGCTCATCAGGCGGATGGTATCGCCGGGCTTGACCGTGCCCTCAAAGATGCGGACGTAGACGATGACGCCCTTGTAGCTGTCGTAGATGGAGTCGAAAATCAGCGCCTTCAGCGGTGCGTCGGGGTCGCCGGTGGGGGCGGGGATATCCCGCGCAACGCTTTCCAGCACCTCTTTGACGCCGATGCCCAGCTTGGCCGAGACGCGCGGTGCCTCCATGCAGGGCAGGCCGATGACGTCCTCGACCTCCTTCGCCACGGCGTCAGGGTCGGCACTGGGCAGGTCGATCTTGTTCAAAATCGGCACGACCTCCAGATTGTGGTCCAGCGCCAGATAGCAGTTCGCCAGCGTCTGCGCCTCAACGCCCTGGCTGGCGTCGACGACGAGGACTGCGCCCTCGCAGGCGGCCAGACTGCGGCTGACCTCGTACTGGAAGTCCACATGGCCCGGGGTGTCGATGAGGTTGAACTCATAGGTCTCGCCGTCGTCGGCCTTGTAGCGCATCGTGACGGCGCGGGCCTTGATGGTGATGCCGCGCTCCTTCTCGATGTCCATGTCGTCCAGCACCTGGTCGGTCATGGTGCGCTTGTCGACGCTGTCGGTCAGCTCCAGCATACGGTCCGACAGAGTGGACTTGCCGTGGTCGATGTGGGCAATAATGCAAAAGTTGCGGATGTTCTTGCGGGCCATCAGGTTTCCTCCAAATTGTTCCAGATCTCGCAGATCTTGCCGTTTTCCTTATATACGCGGGGCACGCGGCGGGCAAGGCCGCACACGACCTCGTAGTTGATGGTCTGTGTCTTGGCGGCAATCGTGTCAGCCGTGTCGCCGCCGTCCGGGCCAAAGACTGTGACCTCGTCGCCCATCTTCACGCCGGGAATGTCCGTCACATCGACCATTGTCTGGTCCATGCAGACGCGCCCGACCACGGGGGCCCGCTGGCCGCGGATAACCATGACGCCCCGGTCCGGCCCGCCGGACAGCATCCGCGGGTAGCCGTCAGCGTAGCCCACACAGACTGTGGCGACGCGCATCGGCTTATCGGCGGTAAAGGTGCGCCCGTAGCTGACGCTCTGGCCGGGCTGCAGCTCCTTGACAAAGGTCACGACAGATTTCAGCGACATGACGGGCTGCAGGGCGGGGAAGTGTACCTCATTGCTGGGGTCAAGCCCGTACAGGATGATGCCTGCGCGGGTCATATCGTGCCGCCACTCGGGGTGGCGCAGCTGTGCGGCAGAGTTGGCGCAGTGTACCGTGCCGACAGGGCAGCCGTCCGCACGCAGCCGCTCTACGACCTGCGCGAACAGCGCGTGCTGCTCGTCGGTGTAGCGCTCGTCGTCAGGCTCGACGCTGTCCGCCACCGCAAAGTGCTGAAAGACGCCGCAGATGTCCAGCCCGGGCAGGGCGTAGAGAGCCTCCAGCTCGCGGATGGTCTCCGCAAAGCCGGAACGCACCGCAAAGCCGATGCGGCCCATGCCGGTGTCGATCTTCAGGTGGACCTTAACCTTGACGCCCGCCTTGACGGCGGCAGCGGAGAGCGCCTGTGCGTATTCGGTCGAATAGCAGGTGGTGATCAGGTCGTTGGCAGCCAGCACAGCCGCATAGGTGGGGTCGGCGTAGCCCAGAATCAGGATGGGCGTTGTGATGCCGCCGCGGCGCAGGTGCCGCCCCTCGCCAAGGGAGCTGACCGCGAAGCCCGCAGCACCGGCCTCCTGCAGAACGCGGGCGATGACGTTATCGCCGTGGCCGTAGGCGTCCGCCTTGACGACGGCGCAGACCGGCCCGCCTACGGTGCGGCGGATATATTCATAATTTTCACGCAGGGCCGTCAAATCGATCTCGGCCCAGCAGTGCTTTTCCAAGGTAAGTGTATTCATAGTGCGCCATTTCCTCCGTAACAGTTTATTATAGCATGAAAACAGCGTTCCTGCAACCAATTTTCTGACTTTCTAATTTTCGCCGTCGTCGTTTGTGGTCAGGTGTGCGGCGTCCGTCTCGGACCAGTGGCCGTGTACCCGCTGCACGCCGACGATGCGCAGCTTGGAATGCAGGAAGTGCTGCTCGCGGTAAAGGCTGAAATAGCTCGACAGCATGTAGGAAACCGCGCATGCCAGCGCAAACAGCGAGACGCACTGCCCGCCGAATACCTCGATGGCAAGGCAGATGGACGCCAGCGGGCTGTTGGTGCAGCCGCAGAACAGCGCAACCATGCCCAGCGCCGCGCCCAGCTGCGGCGGCAGACCCAGCAGCGGCGCGGCCACACAGCCGAACGTCGCGCCGGTGAAGAAGATCGGCACAATCTCGCCGCCCTTGAAGCCTGCGCCCAGGGTCAGCGCGGTGAACAGCATCTTTAAAAGGAAGGCGTAGGGAACGGCCTCGCCGCCGATGGCAGCCTCGATGACCGCCGCGCCCGCGCCGTTGTAGTCGGTGGTGCCCAGCAGCTTTGTCAAGGCGATAATGAGCACGCCGCCCGCGGCGACGCGCAGGTAGATGTTCGGAAAGAATTTCCGGTACAGCTTCGGCGTGACGTGGAGCAGCTCACAGAAGAAGATGCTCAGCGCGGCCAGCAGCGCACCCAGGATGATAACGCGGACGAGATTGTCCGGCGTGGGGGCAGCCTCGGCCTGTAAGACGAACGCCTCGGGAGCCAGCCCCATTTTGCCGCTGATGAAAACGCCCAGCAGCGCCGACACCAGACAGGGGAGCAGTGCCGCGTACTGCATGGAGCCGACATCGACGACCTCCAGCGTGAAGATCGTTGCGGCCAGCGGCGTGCCAAAGATGGCCGAGAACGCGCCCGCCATGCCGCACATCGTCATTAAGCGGCAGTCACGGTTTTCTAAGCGCAGCGCCCTGCCGAGCTGCCCGGATACGCTGCCGCCCAGCAGCAGAGCCGCGCCCTCGCGTCCGCTGGACCCGCCGAACAGATGCGTGGCGACGGTGGAAACAAAGATGAGCGGCGCGGTGCGCAGTGTCAGCGGCTTGTGCTCCCGCACGGATACGAAGATTTGGTTCGTAGAGCCGCCGCCATCCGGGTCAAAGCGGTGATACAAAAATACGATAACAAGACCGGCAACGGGCAGCAGGTAAAGCAGCCATGGGTGCGCGCCGCGGGTGGCGTTGGCCCAGTTGAGCGCCAGCCCGAACGCGCCGCCCAACGGGCCCACCACGCAGCCCACCAGCGCCGCCAGCACCAGCCACTTGGCGCACACCGCCTGATACCCCGCCGCGCTGCGCAGATACCGTTTGATCCGCTCCAAGACGACCCCTCCTATGCTATGCAAAATTTGAGATTATTATAGCCTTTTTGTGGGGAAAAGACAACAGAAAAATGAACCGCGGCAGCGCCTTTTGGCAGAGAAAGGCGAAGAACATTCCTACAGGTGTACCGAATAACAGAAGCGCCGCAGATTTCAATGAATCTGCGGCGCATTCCGATGGTCGAGGTGACAGGACTCGAACCTGCGGCCTCGTGGTCCCAAACCACGCGCGCTACCAACTGCGCAACACCTCGTTCTTATAACTTATCCATTATAATACACAAGCGGTGCGGGCGTCAAGTCCCGGCGCGGCAAAAATCATACAGCCAGGCGGAGCAGCCCCAGCACCAGCAGGTGCGCGGGGTAGAAGGCATAGAAGAACCACTTGTAAAACGTGCGCCCGCGGGCGGCGCGCCGGCCGTTGTACAGGTACAGGATCACAAACGCGGAGACAAGGATCGGCACAGCGCAGCCGACGGCCTCCCACACCTGCCCGCTGCCCAGCCCGGCCATGCCGCCGTAGAGCAGCGCCGCCGCGCCGAACGCGGTTTTCTGCCGCGTTCGGTTCCCCCCGGCCCAGGCAAACAGCAGCGTGAACACCGGGGCCAGCAGCGCCCAGTCACAGAACAGCGATGCGCAGATCAGCAGCACGATGCAGACGCCGCGCAGCACGCGATTCCGAATCTTCTCCTGCACCAGCAGCACCAGAAAGCAGAGCAGCAGCGTGAACAGCATGTTGAACTGCACAAACCCGGCGATGCCGTTTGCCGGAAAGGCCAGCTGATACGGCAACTGTGCCAGCACGGCAAACCCCAGCAGCCGCCCGGCGTAGCGACGTTTGGAGCGGGTGCAGCCGTAGCCTTCGACGAGAAAAAAGCACATCGTCACGGCGGTAAAGTAGCCGATGCAGAGGCACAGATTTGTCAGCGGCTGCCCGGCGGGCAGAAAGACGTTCGCAATGTGGTTGATAAGCATGGTGAGCATGGCTACCATCTTGATGGAATCACGGGACATGGTAAAAACCCCTTTCGTATTCATTGTAAAGTACGAGGGAGCGGGCGTCAAGATTGCAGCGGCACGGCAACATTTTTGCGGATCGCCCTTTCTTTTGCCCTGTGCCTGCGCTATAATGAAGTACAGGGAAGCTATCGGAACAGGGAAAACAACACAGCTCTGCCGCAAGGTGTTCTGCGCGGGGATTTAGGACTTTTCCCTGTGCCGGTCATTTGCTGTGTGCTGGTGTTTGTGATCGAGCTGTTTGTGTGAGGTACTATGATAGACGCAATAAAAATCCGCGGTGCGCGGGTACACAACCTGAAAAACATCGACGTCGATGTCCCCTTAAACAAAATCGTCGGCATTGCAGGCGTGTCCGGGTCGGGCAAATCGTCGCTGGCACTCGGTGTGCTGTATGCCGAGGGCTCGCGCCGCTACCTTGACGCGCTGTCCACCTACACCCGCCGCCGCATGACCCAGGCCGCCAAGGCACAGGTGGATGAGGTGCTTTACGTCCCCGCCGCGCTGGCGCTGCACCAGCGGCCCGGTGTGCCGGGCATCCGCAGTACCTTCGGCACGGGTACCGAGCTGCTGAACAGTCTGCGGCTCATGTTCTCCCGCCTGGCCAGCCACCGCTGCCCCAACGGCCATTACGTGCCGCCAACGCTGAACGTCGCCGCCGAACAGCCGATTTATTGCCCGGAATGCGGCGCACTTGTGCGTGCGCCGTCGGCGGAGGAGCTGGCCTTCAACAGCCAGGGCGCCTGCCGCACCTGCGACGGCACGGGCCTGGTCCGCACCGTGGACCGTGCCACGCTTGTGCCTGACGAGAGCATCAGCATTGACGACGGGGCCGTCGCGCCGTGGAACAGCCTGATGTGGTCGCTCATGACCGACGTCTGCCGCGCCATGGGCGTGCGCACCAATGTGCCGTTCCGCGAACTGACCGACAGGGAAAGAGACATCGTTTTCAACGGCCCGGCGGAGAAAAAGCATATCTTCTACAAAGCCAAAAGCACGCCCGAGGCCGGGGAACTGGACTTTACCTATTACAATGCGGTCTACACGGTGGAGAACGCCCTGGCCAAGGTCAAGGACGAGAAGGGCATGAAGCGGGTGGAAAAATTCCTGCGCGTGGATACCTGCCCGGACTGCCGCGGCTCGCGCCTGTCAGAGGCCGCCCGTGCGCCGCGGCTGCGGGGCATCGGGCTGGATGAGGCGTGCAGGATGACGCTGACAGCACTCTGCGGCTGGGTGGACGGCGTGCCCGCCAGCCTGCCGCCCGAGATGCGCCCCATGGCCGAGAGCATCTGCGCCTCGTTCCGCGAGACCGCGCGTCGGCTGCTGGATCTGGGGCTCGGCTACCTGACGCTGGACCGCGCATCGTCAACGCTTTCCACCGGTGAGCGCCAGCGGATGCAGCTGGCCCGCGCCGTGCGCAACCGCACCACGGGCGTTTTGTACGTGCTGGACGAGCCGTCCATCGGGCTGCACCCCTCCAACATCGTCGGCCTGAACGGCGTCATGCGCGACCTGATCGCCGACGGCAACTCGGTGGTGCTCGTTGATCACGACACACAGGTGCTGGCGGAGTCGGACTGGCTCATCGAGATGGGCCCCGAGGCCGGTGCGGGCGGCGGGCACGTCATTGCCGAGGGCACGGTGGCCGACCTGGCCGGAAACCCGGCGTCCCAAATCGGCCCGTTTCTGGGCGGGCAGGGGAGTGCTGCGCCCAGGAACCGCCCGGCGGCGGAGTTGTTTGCCGAGGGGCACATCTATCTTTCGACGGACGCCATCCATACGGTCAAGCCGCTGGAGGTGGACATTCCCAAGGGGCGGCTGACCGTTGTCACGGGTGTGTCCGGCTCCGGCAAGACGACGCTGATTCTGGAAAGCCTTGTCCCGGCGCTGGCGGCGCAGACGGCGGGCAAGCCGCTGCCGCCCCACGTAAGGGCCGTAGAGGCCGACGGCATCGCGCAGGTAAAGCTCATCGATGCAACGCCGATTGGCATCAACGTGCGCTCCACCGTGGCGACCTACGCTAATGTACACGATGAGCTGCGCAAGGTTTTTGCCCGCACGCCCGATGCCAAACGGCTGGGCTACAAGGCGGGCGACTTCTCCTACAACACAGGCAAGCTGCGCTGCCCGGTCTGTGACGGCACCGGCGTCATCAGTCTGGACGTGCAGTTTTTGCCCGATGTGGAAATTCCCTGTACCGGGTGCCATGGCTCCCGCTACAGCCGCGACGCCGACGCCGTGCGACACGAGAACAGGCACGGCGGGACCTGCACGCTCCCGCAGCTCATGGACATGGACATCAACACGGCGCTGACCGTCTGTACAGACTTGAAATTGGTGACACAGCGCTTAAAAGTGCTGCAGGATCTGGGCCTTGGCTACCTGACGCTGGGCGAGGAAACGCCGAGCCTGTCCGGCGGCGAGGCACAGCGGCTGAAGCTGGCCAGCGAGATGGGCAAGGCCCAGCATGACACAGTGTTTGTCTTTGACGAGCCGACCATCGGTCTGCACCCGCTGGACGTGCGCACGCTGCTGGGCGTGTTCCGAACCCTGATCGAAAACGGTGCGACGGTCATCGTCATTGAGCATGACCTCGACGTCATCCGCAGCGCGGACTATCTCATCGACATGGGACCCGGCGGCGGTGAGGAGGGCGGACGTGTCGTCGCCTGCGGAACCTCCGCCGAGGTGAAGCGGAACCCGGAGAGCAGGACGGGGAAATTTATCTGAAACGTATCATGCCTTCCCCCTTTGGGGAAGGTGGCCGTAGGCCGGATGAGGGGCGAGCTTGCCGTGATTGCCCGTAAAAGGGTTGTTGCGCAAACTCGCCCCTCATCAGTCACCTTCGGTGACAGCTTCCCCCGAGGGGGAAGCCTTTTTTGTTTTGTACATCCTGCACAAAAACTACCCTTCATTTTTGGTGAGTGAAAATGACCGAAAATGATTGATTTTGACGGATAATCTGCTATAATAAAGCTACAGCCAATCAGAAACATCCACGAAACACCAAAATCGGTCAAACAAAGACCGGGAAAGGAGCAAACCCCTATGTTAGC
>ERZ1673740.2552-NODE-2552-length-10153-cov-4.345811_pt1 | contig 10153 bp, 8 predicted proteins | sample MGYA00580221_ERZ1673740 | MGnify/ENA primary metagenome ERZ1673740 (study PRJEB41218, sample SAMN15661786) | gut metagenome | host: Homo sapiens | place: Canada: London | collected 2015-08-20/2019-03-30 | study: EMG produced TPA metagenomics assembly of...
TGCCCTTTTCATTTTAATTTATTGCATAGGAAACACCGCCTCGGTAAAACGGGGCTGTGGGCCGTCTCTGCCCACAACTCCGTTAAAAAAAATCAGTCTCTTCGAAGTGCCTCGATAGGCGGCATTTTTGCGGCTCGCTTTGCGGGATAAACGCCGAATATCACACCTATCGCCGTTGAAAATCCTATGGCAAGCGCAATTGTCGAGAATTTCACCTCAAGCGGAACGTTCATAATTTTCGAAACCAGTGCCGCTCCCGAAACACCCAGCAAAAGCCCTATAAGTCCGCCTATGAGGCACAGAATTATGGACTCCGTGAGGAACTGGAACAATATCGTGGACGTTTTGGCTCCGAGAGCCTTTCGTATGCCTATTTCGCGCGTTCGCTCCGTTATGGAGACGAGCATAATATTCATAACGCCTATTCCGCCGACTACGAGAGATATTGCGCTGACCGCCGCTATGAATATGGTAAATACGTTTATGACCGTATCTAAAAGGTCAATATAGGTTGCCATATTGGTTACGGTATAGCAATCGCGGTCCATGTTGTTATGTCTTGCCTTTATACGGTTTGCCGCCGCATTGCCGGCACTTTCAAGATCGTTTTCATCCTTTGCCATAATATAAACGGTATCGTATCGAGCCTCGCCGCCCATTATTTGAGTGGCTACGGTAGACGGAACCATTATCATGGCACTCGTCACCGTTGCACCGCCGGTAAGAGAATTCATATTTTCCAGCATCTTTTCGCTGTCGCCGCCGAACGAGCTCATCATATCGGTAACTCCGATAATCTTAAAGCTCACGGATACGTCGTTATAATTAAAGGAAACAAATTCGCCGACAACATCTTTCTTGCCGAAAAGCTGCATAGCACTTGTTGAATCGATTATACACACGCTTCTGCCGGCCTCAACCTCGGTTTTATTGAAGTATCTGCCATATATGCAGTCGCCGTTCATAACATATCTTAAATCGCTGTTGCCTCCGACTATAAAGCCTATGGCGTTTTTGTCGTTGGCGTCCACCGAAAGTGAGCCAAGGGTCATTACCATCGGTGATACGTACTGAACATTATCGAGAGATTTAATGGCGTTTATATCGTCGTCCGTAATATAGTCGGAATTTGAGATATCGGAATTTGCAGCATTGACGGTAATGCTTATGGCACTTGAGCCCATATCACGAATCATACCCACGATATAATCTCTGCCGCCGTTGCCGACAGTTATTACAGCTATTACCGAAGCTACGCCGATTATAATGCCGAGCATTGTAAGAAGCGAGCGCATAAGGTTCGACTTAATGCTGAAAATGGCGATCCTTATGTTTTCTTTTATATTCAATTCGGAGCCACCTGCCTTTTCAGCCTAAATTAACCCTTAACCGCTATTTTTGTTCCGTCCGTGAGAGCCGCTTTCGGATTCATAACAACCATTTCGCCCTCGGAAAGACCGGATTTCACTTCATAATCGTCATCGGAGAACACACCGAGCTCAACCGTTCTTTTTTCAACGGTTTTTTTATCGGGATTATATACATATACATAAGTGACGGCGTCATCAGTTGCCACGGCGTCAACCGGTATTTTGAGGACATTTGTTATTTTCTCGGTATTGACTTTTATGTCAACATCAAAGCCGATAACTATTTTTTCGTCGGGATTTAATATCTTGACCTTTGCAACCGCGCTCGCCGAATTTGACGATGAACCCGTTAGGCTTGATGCGATGGAACTGATATTAAGCCCGTTATTTTCGGAAGCCGTGGCGCCGACATACGACACAACCGCGTCATAATCGGAGCCGAGAGTCGATACAACCGCACTTTGACCGACCTTAAGTCCGAGAAGGTCATATTTGCCGACGGTAAAGCTTGCTATAAACTCACCGTAATTTTCAAGGACTATACCGTCGCCGACAGACGAAGCGGAGCCTGCTGTTGACGAAAGAATGTCGGTAAGAGTTGAGGCTACCTCGGAATTGCTCGTCATAGAGCCGATAATCGAAGAGAGATCAACGCCGGAGGAACCTGCTTCCGCGGGCGTAAACTCCTTGCCCGCCTCAATATTGACCGTGGTGATTATTCCGTCCGCCGAAGCGACCCAACCGTTTTTAAGGGAATCATATATAGCTTTATAGCTCTCATAATCCTTTTGCTTTTGCTCCATAACGGATTTATAAATATCGGACACGGTTTCGTCTGTCTGAGCCTCATAAACGGCGCGCTGAGTTTTAAGCGAGGTCAGCTGTGCCTCCGCCTGGGCTAATTTCATCTGCTTTGCGGCAACTGAGTCTGAAAGAGCCTTTTCTATATCCACATCGCCGGAGGAATTTTTAAGGGAATTGATTATATCCTGTATCTCTTCCTCGGTAAGTCCGCCGTTTTTAAGTTGCTCGCGAAGAGCCTCAAGCTGTTCTTCGGTATATTTTTTTGCGTTCTCGGCATTTTTTATATCGGCATTATGTGTTGCGGCTATTTCTCTTTTAAGCGCGGAAATATCGCTTTCCGTCTGAGAAATCTGAAGGTCGATTGCCTTTATACCGCTTTTTGCGGAGCTCACGGTACCGCTTGCTTTGTCGTATGCCGCCTTGGCTTTGCCAAAGGCACTTTTATAATTTGCGAGCGTACCGTCTATTGAAGATACATCAAAGGTAGCAAGAACATCCCCCGCCTTGATTCTGTCGCCCACCGCGACATTAACGGAGCTTACCTTGACGCCTGCCGCCGCCGTGAATTTTTCGGTGCTTGTGGACTCAACCGTCCCCTTTGTATCAAATGTCGCCTGTATATCGCCGACAGAGGCTGCCTGCACCTGATATTCGGGTCTCGGCTCCGGCTTGAAGGTCTGATAGAGAAGCGCTGCCACAAGAGCAACTATAATTACCGAAATCAAAACCGTAAAAATCTGCCTTTTTCGGGATAATCTTTTGAATTTCTTAAACAAAATACCACCACTTTCGCATTTTGATTGGAATATAATATTTTAAAGTAATTAAGTATACCTAATAATTTTATACTATTAAAGGATAGAATGCCATATGTTTTTGTTAAAAAAGTATGAACAAACAGTTAATAAACACAAAACGTGCAAAATGCTATGCAGGCAGTTTTTTTGCTTTTTCATATCGGTAAGCCTGTCAGCTGTTTGTCTAACCGCCTGCTCACGGCAAGAGAGCATTGACGCATATGAATTTTGCCGCCGCTACAATTCGGAATACGATTCTCCCGAAATCAAGTATGAGGAGTTTTTCAAGGAATGTAAAAGCGACGGCTGCTTTTACAGCTTTTACAAAATAGGAGACAAAACTGCATTATTAACGCTTGACACAGATGAAAAAGGTACGGTAACCGGAATCGCGGCAACCGTGACCGGCGAAGAAGGCTCTTACAACGAACAGGAGCTTCGGGAGTTTTATGACTCGTACATAGCCTTGTCATCGGAGCTTATGGGAGTAACATCGAGGGAGGCGGAAAAAGCCATTAACGACAGCGGTATATTCTTTGACAATTTGAAATTTTGCGATATTGATTATTACTGCGAAAAAGAGCGATATGTTTTTTCGCTGCTCTGCAACAAATATGTGATAACCGCATACACCGAAAAAGCAAACGGCAGGGCATATTAAATGCTCTGCCGTATATTTTTATTTTTTGTCGCCGAATTTTTCAAGCACGGAAACCGCGTTTGCATATTTTTTATTTCTCGTATATATCGAGAACTTTTTAAGCAAAATCTGCGGCGTTTCCTGTATAACCTCAGCAGCCTTTTTGAGCTTTGATTTTTTCTCCTTGTCCTCCTCTTCGTCGGAGGGGAGCGCATCTTTTTCGTTTATAAGAGCCTTTAACGAGCGGAGAAATTTGCGCTCAGTGTAAACGGTAAGCCGCGGCAGCTCATATTCCAAAGCGAGTGTTTCAAGCTCATTTACCGCTTCGTAGCCGTAATGCTCCTGCATTGCCTTATATTCCTTTTGGGAGAAATAATAAAACTGGCCGAAAAGCCTGCCGAACGCCTTTTTGGTATCAAGATAGCCCATTTTGATTCGACGCTCCGTCGCTTCTTTATCAAACTCAAACGACTCGCCGAGCTCCTTTGCGTCAAACGGACGGATATAAACTATATTGGCACAGCTCAAGGCCTCCTTGTGACCTATTCCTTTTATGCCGGATATATCGACTACGATAAGGCGATTTATACCGCGCTTTCTGAGTATACCTATCGGGGTATTGTCATAAACGCCGCCGTCGAGGAATTTGCCGTCCTTTGGGCCTTGTCTGTTAAGCCCCGGAACTCTTGCCGAAGCCATAAGGTAATCGATAAGCTCGCCCTCCGGCATTTCATCGACAAACATCTCGACAGGCTTCAGCGAATCAAGGTCGACAGTTTCAATAGCGAGCGGAATGTTTGACGCTCTTACTTTTTTCTCGTCGATATGGGCGGATATAAGCTCCTTTGCCGGCGTAACGTCAACACCGCCGTTGCGTATTATCTCGTGTGCGATTTTCGGGAAATTACTGAAGCTGAACAGATTTTTCGGGTCCTTCAGCTCGCCCTGAATATTTACGCCGCTCGAAACCTCAACGTTGCTCCAAAGCTCATACGCATCGTCAAAATCCCCTTGAGCTATCATAGCTCCGTTTATAGCGCCGATTGAGGCCCCCGCTATAGCCTCGAATTCAATGTCAAGCTCGCGCATGGCTTTCCAAGCGCCTATCTGGTATGCGCCCTTTGCACCGCCGCCAGCAAGTATAAGTCCGTACGGCTTCATATAACCACCTGCCACAATTCAATTTAGATTACATATGAATTATATATCACTTTTTCGATATTTACAATAAAAAATCGCTGTCAAAAATACAAAAAGCGTTACGGACTTTGAGTCCGTAACGCTTTTGTAATTAGGAATGAGTAAAACACGTTATCGGTTTTTCTTCTTTGCCGCTGTCGGTTTTATTCGGTTCCTGAGAAGAGGAATTTGAGTTATCCTCCGGCTCAGTCTTCTCTGTAATGCTTGTATCCCGGGTGTCTGCCTGTTATGCCGTAATACTTACGAAGCTCTATCAGCTTGTCGATATTTTCGCGCGAAATTTCCTTTTCGCCGCCGAGAAGATGTGCCGTAAGGCTGATTTTTGCAAATAGCTCAAGTGTTTCCATACGGTAATATGCGGTTATTGCGTCGGCACCGACCGTAAGCGCGCCGTGATTTGCAAGAAGCAATACATCGTGCTCTTGAAGATACGGGGCAATGGCGTCCGGCACCTCGTATGTAGACGGCGTACCGTACGGTGTTACGGGGATTGAGCCTATCGCCGCAACGGTTTCTATCATCGTGTATCTGTCAAGCGGAATGTGCGCTACGGCGTATCCCGTGGCTGTAGGCGGATGAGCATGGAGCACCGCTCCTACGTCGTCGCGTTCTTTATAGCAGCGAAGATGCATTTTTATTTCCGACGACGGTCTGTAACCGTCAATAGCCTGGAGCACCTCGCCCTCGGGATTTATTATGACGAGTTTTTCGGGAGTTATGAAGCTTTTGCTGATGCCTGTGGGTGTGGCAAGGAAGTTACCGTCGGGCAATTTTACCGAGAGGTTACCGTCATTTGCCGCAACCCAGCCGAGCTGCCACATCTTATGGCAAATATCGCACATAACTTCTCTTGTTTCCATATAATCCATTTTTCAAGTTCCTTTCGTTATTTAATCAGACAACGCCCTTTTGGAGCATTATATTGGCATAAAGAGCCTTTTCGCTTGTAGCTATAACAGCATACGCCGTCTTTGTCTCTTCGTAAAATTTGAATCGCTCGATTTCGCCTATGGCGTTTTTCCCGCGCTCATCATATTTTTCGACTGTTTTTTTGTAAACGTCCCAAATTGGAGTCTGCACATCGTCTCCCGGCATAACCTCCATAAGATTTACCGGCTTTTCGATATATGTATCAAGCGGAAACACTCTTAGAATTGCATCAAGTATTTCCGGTACGCCGTGCCCGTCCATACGGATTATATGAGCGTTTTTGCCCATACTCATAACGGGAAAATTGCCGTCCGCGATAACAAGACGGTCGCTGTGACCCATTTCACAGAGCACCTTTAAAAGCTCCGGAGAAAGTATTTCCGGTATTCCTTTAAGCAAGAGAAACTACCTCCTTAAAAGTCTGATATTTTTTATTCCACGCTTCGGGTTCGCTTGGTGTAAAGCTTGTGACCTCTTCGGAATTACTGATTATTCTGCGCGCGTCACGGAGCGTTTTTATTTTGCCCTCCGCCAAAAGCTGAAGAGCAATATTGCCGAGAACGGTGGCCTCGGTAGGTCCGGCGGAAACATTTTTATTGCACGCCGACGCGGTAAACGATGAGAGAAGCTTATCCTTTGTGCCGCCGCCCACAATATATATTGTGTCGTATTCTTTGCCGGTGCAGAACTCAATCTGCTCTGCGGCATAACGGTATTTCATGGCAAGGCTCTCATAAATACAGCGGAGAATTTCTCCTTTGGATTTTGGAACATACTGCCCTGTTCTGCGACAATATGCCCTTATCCGCTCCGGAATATTCCCGGCGGCAACAAAATCGGGAGCGTCGGGGTCTATAAAGCAAGAAAACGACTTCGCGTTTCGTGCGAGAGTCTCCATCTCGGCAAACGAAAGGCTGTCGCCCTCCTTCTGCCACTGTCGGCGAGTCTCCTGTATAAGCCAAAGACCGATAATATTTTTAAGGAAAGACGCTTTTCCGCCGTATCCGCCCTCGTTTGTAACATTGCAGCGGAGCGTTTTTTCGTTTATGAGAGGCTCTGAGAGCTCTGTTCCGAGCAGTGACCACGTACCGCAACTAAGGAAGATGAAATCATCTTTTTCGGTGGGAACGGCTACCATTGCGCACTGTGTATCATGACCTGCAACCGCAGTAACGGCGCACGGCTGTATCGACAGTTCCTCACATATTTCATCGGACAAGGTTCCCGCCGCGGAACCGGTGGGTACAATATCGCAGAAAATACCCTCGGGAAGAGAAAGAGCGTCAATTACTCTCTTTGACCAACAACGATTTTCGGCATCAAGCAGCTGAGTTGTAGAAGCTATCGAATACTCGGTCGTTTTTTCACCGGTAAGGAAATAGCGGAAAAGGTCGGGCATCAGAAGCATTTTATCCGCCCGTGAGAGCAAATCGGGGCGCGCGAGCTTTAACGATAAAAGCTGAAACGCCGTGTTTATCTCCATAAACTGATTGCCCGTTATGTTATAAAGCTCCTCCTGTGAAATATAAGAAAAAGCTTTGTTTAACATACCGATATTTCTTTTATCGCGGTAATGCACGGGATTTTCAAGCAGTTTTCCGTCCTTGTCAAGCAGGCCGAAATCGACGCCCCAAGTATCTATGCCGAGACTTTTGATATTATATGGGCGCGATTTTAAAAGCCCCTGCTTAATTTCGTGGAACAGCCTTAGCACGTCCCAATACATAGTTCCGCCGACAAACACCGGGTCGTTGGGAAAGCGGTGTATTTCGGAAAGCTCAATTTTTTCGCCGTCAAACGAGCCGACTATTGCCCTGCCGCTTGACGCGCCGAAATCAAAGGCGAGTGTGTTATATTTTTCGTTACTCATTTTACACCTTATTTATACATGGGGCCGAAGTTCTTGCAGGCTCTGTAATCCTGACCCTCTTTATCCATTCCGAAAGCGTTCCATGCCGCCGGACGGAATATTTTTTCTTCGGGTACATTGTGCATACAAACCGGGATTCTGAGTATGGAGCAAAGCGTTATGAGGTCGGCTCCGATATGACCGTAGCATGACGCTCCGTGATTGGCTCCCCAATTATTCATAACGTCATAAGCCGATTTGAACGCACCCTTGCCGGTAAGGCGCGGAGCAAACCAAGTGCACGGCCAGGTATAGTCTGTGCGCTTCCAAAGCTTGTCGGAAACCTCGTCGGGAAGATTTACGGTGTAGCCCTCGCATATCTGCATAACGGGACCGAGACCCTTAACGAGATTCAGGCGGCACATGGTTACGGGCATTTCGCTTCTCGTTAAAAATCTTGAAGAGAATCCGCCGCCGCGGAAGTATCCGAGATCCGCCGCATTCCATGTTGTGGCGTCGGTGCAGGCTTTGATATCCTTATCGGTCATTTCCCAGAACGGTTTTACAATACCGTTGCCGTTTTCGTCTTTAACTTCGCCGCAGAAATCGAGAGCGGACGCACCCGAATTTATCAGATGCAAAAATCCCTTTGACTCCTTTGCCACGCCCTCAAGCTCATAGCCCGTAGCCTTTTTGACTGCCTCGGGGCTCCAATATGTACGAACATCGGAGAAGAGCTGCGCGGTATTTGTAAGCAGCTTACCGAAAAGCATGGAAACGCCGTTCAACGTATCGTTTTCGGTAGCGAGAACATAGGTTTCGCGAGCACCGTTCCAATCAAACGAGGTATTTAAGAGCGCCTCGGGGAAATCACAGTTCGGGTAAAAATCCGTCCACTGCCTCTGACCCTGGAAGCCGCCGCAGATTGCGTTGTGACCTACTTTTTCCTCCTCGGCACCGTCGGGGAGATTTTCGTTTCCGTTATAGAGGTCTTTTATTATGCACATCATCTTAACGACAAATTCCCAAGCCTCTTCCTTTTCCTTATCGGACTTTTTAAACCAGTCGGGGTTCTTATCGAAGCCCTCCTTGCAGTTTTCTTTTGTCCATTTGAGAGCCTTTTTAAACTCTGCCTCGTCATATATGCCCTCGGTCATTCGGCGGATTATTTCCACCTCGTCTACCGACTCAACGCGCATACCGAGATACTCTTCAAAGAAATCGGGGTTTATTATAGAGCCGGCTATACCCATTGTTATGGAGCCTATCTGAAGATATGATTTTCCGCGCATGGTAGCCGCGGCAACTGCCGCTCTGCCGAAACGCAGTAACTTTTCTTTTACATCGTCGGGAATTTCGGTGGCGTCAGCCTCCTGTACGTCTCTGCCGTAGATTCCGAACGCAGGGAGTCCCTTTTGAGCGTGTGAGGCGAGTACCGAAGCCAAATAAACCGCACCCGGTCTTTCCGTTCCGTTAAAGCCCCAAACGCCTTTTATGGTATTCGGGTCCATATCCATAGTCTCACTACCGTAGCACCAGCACGGAGTAACTGTAAGAGTTATGTCCACTCCCGCTTTTTTAAATTTATCCTGACATGCTGCCGCCTCGGCAACTCTGCCTATGGTTGTGTCGGCAATTACAACCTTTACCGGCTCGCCGTTTGTATAGCGAAGATTGTCGGTAAAAAGCTTTGCCGCCGAAAGAGCCATATTCATGGTCTGCTCTTCAAGTGACTCACGCACCTTTAAAGGGCCGCGTCTGCCGTCGATTGTCGGGCGGATTCCTATAACCGGATAATCACCTATAAGTCTTGTTTTACTCATAATTTCCTCCTGTTTATAAAAAATAAATATATTTTTTCCATATATTTTTAATTATACTGTTGTCTTTATATAAATTCTTGTAGTATAATAAATAAAAAATATAACAATTTTCACTTTTGAGGTAAATTATGAATTTCGGTGAATTTCAGGAGAAAAAATCACGAGGCACTTTCGACTTTCCGATAGAGCTGCACCACGTTACAAAGGAGCACCCGCGTTATCAAATGCCGTTTCATTGGCACATGGATTACGAGCTTATCAGAGTTTTAAAGGGCAGTCTTGTACTGTCTCTCAACGAAGAAACTTTAAATCTTACCGAGAACAGCGGTATTGTGCTTGTGTGCGACGGGGTATTGCACGGCGGTATGCCCGTTGACTGCGTTTACGAATGTCTCGACTTCGATTTAAACGAATTCCTGCGCGGCTGCTCGGCAGGCAAAAAGGATATTGACGATGTGCAGAGTCACCGCATAATTCTCGACGATTTTTTTGCCGTTGACAGCGAAGAATATAAAACCGCAAACAGGCTGTTTGACACCTTTATAGAAGAGAAAAAGGGTTATGAATTTATAATACAGGGACTTTTGTTTGAACTTATGGGGCAAATTCTCGGCAATCACCGTTATAAGATCAGCGACGACGAAACATATAAAAGCCTCAAAAGGATACGGCAATTAAAAAGCTCCTTAAAAATTATCAGAGAGGAATATATGAACCAGCTTACTCTCGGTAACCTCGCA
>ERZ1673740.2560-NODE-2560-length-10113-cov-181.142474_pt1 | contig 10113 bp, 5 predicted proteins | sample MGYA00580221_ERZ1673740 | MGnify/ENA primary metagenome ERZ1673740 (study PRJEB41218, sample SAMN15661786) | gut metagenome | host: Homo sapiens | place: Canada: London | collected 2015-08-20/2019-03-30 | study: EMG produced TPA metagenomics assembly of...
CTGAGGCGCTCAAATCGAGATAATCAGCCAGTTCATCGAGGGTATAGGCTTCCTCGCGCCACTCCATCACCAGCCATTCCAGGTGGAACGGATTTTTGCAAATCAGGCCGCTGTAGTTCACATCCGCACAAAGTTTCTCACACAGCGAACGTTCAACCGCTGCGGCATATTTCAGCGCCTTAACCGAGGCATCAGGCGCGGTTCTCACGGCGATGTTGAGTGCGTAGAGCAGGTGAGCGTGTCCGTTCACAGGATTTTTAACGGTGATGTTCGGCGCGGGAGCGTTCCGGTCGCTCCAGTCAATCGCAGCCCCCTCGCGGTCAACGTCAAAAACCAGCCAGAACTGCGCATGAGGCTGGTTCTGCTGTATGTACCGCGCAAGAAGCGCACGCCCTTTGCCGGAGATGCGAAGACCAAAAGCGAGATCATCCGTGTGATAGGGACGATGGGGTAAATTTTCGTCGAAGTATTGAAGCGCGGCGCTCATGTGTTACGATTCTCTCCGGGTTATGCGACCTACACGCCCTCTGTATTTCATGTTGAATCTTGCCGGATCTGGACATGATTTCAGGGGCGTTTGTTTTTCAGTCGCTTACACTACACCCAACGGCAAATCCTGTCGAACCTTCCCGAAAACCCGATCCATTTACCATAACTCCCGTTGTACGTACCCATTAAAACGCCCTCAGTCGCTTTCTGACGCAAAAAACACAAAAAGACAAGGAAACACCAGGGTAAACATAAAAAATGCGTCAGAATCGTTTTTAGCGCGTTGCATAACTATGCACGAAAGCGATGCGCGATCGGTTTCGTGCGTTCTGAACACCGAACGGCTCAAAACGACAAGTTTTCTCCCCTGGTGCGTGGCGCTCTGACGGGGTTTCCTGTTTCCAAACTTCACATCTCGCCAGGACAAAAAAAACCGACCTGGGGTCGGTGGCAAGAATCAGAGTCTATGGGAAATATTTTAGTTATCGGATGCTCAATATTCACAAACGCAAAAAATGCCTCAGTGATGCCCTAAAACAACCTTTCCAGAAGGAGTCCGCGCTTTACGATGCACGGAAGAGATAAAAAACCCCACAAAAGTGGGGAACCAAGAGAAACAACAATTACAGGTTGTTGGTTGTGTTCGAACAACGATGAAGTAGCTACGCTAAATAATAATTACCGTACAGGCCCTACATATTCAACACTAAATTTAAGATCCTGACGAAGGATTTATAAATGCACGAAAACACATAGACAGACAAATTCACTAAATTCATACACAAAAACAAGTGTAGTTTTCTAAGTAAATTAGATTCGACAACCAATTAGTTTATCCACATCGCATTCCACTCTTGCTACACCAATCACATTTCTTGATATGTAATAGCAGAAAAAATAAAACCAGACACCAATAGACCAAAAAACAAACATTCAACAAGAAACATTTTGAACAATATCACAAAACTGTCACAACCATCATCAGACTATTGAAAAAAAACTGGTTGCTGTTTTATAAAAGCGACTGTAACAACCTCCACTCTATAGTTCCATTAGTTTAAAGTGTCACACAAACTGAGCATCCATTTGTTTTCCTTACTTTTGCCCCTGTATTCCAAGGGGTTTTTTTATAACTTAAAGATTAGCGCACCACACAAAAACAATAAAAAAAACGACAAGTTATACAATAAAACCAGTACTATCCATACAGCTAATTACATATAAATACTATTAAACCATCTGGACATTAAAAATAAACTCTTATAACATAAAATTAATGCGGTTCCGGTACCATATGTCAGGGATAATGTGCAAATGGAGGTATCGGAACTGCATTTCAGTTCATTATTAATTAATGACAAAAAAAACCTCTGCGAGCGCAGAGGGGGTAAGGAATGTTCCCGGTCATAATATGTCGATAGTGTTTATATACATACAGAACAAGAACAACAACCAGCCAACTAATAAATATTTTATTTTTTAGAGCTGAAACCTTAAAGCTCACTTCCATTCCATACATTGTTATAAACCTTATGTTGAAAACTGAAAGTAAGTACGGCAGACTTATTAAGTTGCGTGCAGTCTTTTCACGTTATACAAACAAGAACACCTGCGAAGTTATTTCTCCTTACATATCCCCCTATGCCAACGGGGGATTTTTTCTGGTTCACTAACGCATAAATAATAGTGACACCCTATCATTCACAAACCGTGATAATATAAGGATTATCATCATGGCAAAATTAGGTGAAAACACCCCACATATTATCGATGCTACTGTAGATTTTATGGCATCAAGCCAGGCATTTCGTGAGTATCTGAAAAAACTTCCCCCTGATAACACAATACCGCCAGCTCTTACTGATGAGCACGTACCGTTATATATACGAAGGCTGGAATACTATCGTCTGCTTTATCGACCAAAGCAGACAGAATCATATTGAAAAAAACGGTGAACGGTTCGCGAAATCCTTTCGCGGGTCGTGAGGCGTTGGACAAGCGAAGCGCGTCAGTTTTTCCGGCTCTTCCCCGTGACAGGTTTCTCCACCAGTTTATCTTCCAGTGTCACAACTTTCTGATACACCGCCGCTGTGGCGTTGTAGTTCCTGTCGAGTATTGTTTTCATTCCCCATCCGAGCACACAGAACATAACCAGAAAAGCCACTGACACCCCACCCAGCCATTTCCAGCTATACCCTTTAAGGGTGTTGTATTCCTGTACGATATTGCTGTGAATTGTCGCAATATCCCTGTTCAGGGCATCCGCGTTTGCCTTCATGTTTGCGACTGACTCTTCCAGCCGCTGAAAATCCTGGCTGATGCGCTCACCTATCAGCCCTGCCACATCCAGCTTCTGCACCTCATTTCGGACTTCATCCCTGACCTGTTTTGCCACGCCGTCAGAAATATCCCGATATCCGCGAAGTGTTTCCCTTGCCACAGCCAGAGAATCAGCAACAGCTTTCTGTTGCTCTATTGCGGTATGTTGCAGATGCTCCACCGATAACAGGAGCGTGAGTAATTTTTCTTCTGTGCTGGCCATGTTCAGAATCCCATAGAAAATCCACGTGACGGTGATTTAACCCGTTCAGGTTCAGTTCGGTTCTCTCTGCTCACTCCGTCTCTCATGTCAAAGCCATGCTCCCGCGCAACATCATGTTGCAGCCTTCTGACCAGTTCATGTTGCTTAACCGGTGTATCCAGCCATTCCCTGATGTCATGCCCGACCATTCGCGCCTGTTCAAGATGGCGGGAATAGTCCGGTTCAGACCGTTTTTGCATGATGTCATGACGCTGGGCATCATCAAGTCGTCCGGCAGCTTCAAAACCCAGATGCACTTCGGGACGTCGTTCAATGCCCTGTTCTTTCAGTGTCCGGCAGTCAATGAAGCCCCTTTCAAAGCCATGCTTTCTCATATGTTCGTTGTGCTTCACCTCCCAGCGTTTTCGCAATTCCCGCAACTGCTCTTTTTGCTGAGTGGGAGTCAGGCTTCCGGAATCCTTTTTCGCACCTCCCCGCTCGGGATACCTGGCGTTATAGCGCCGGAAATACTGTTCCGGTGTACGGTCAATGCCATCATTCACACGCTGACTCATCATGATATGCGCATGAGGCTGTTCGCCGCCGTCAATGCTCGCTTTCGGATTGTGAATGGCAAAACTCCAGGCGTGCCGTTCGCCGGCTTCCTGACGTACAAAATCCTGCACCAGTTCAAGGCGCTGTTCCGGTGTCAGTTCACGGGGTAATGCAATTTCAAGTTCCCTATAGGTCGAACCGTTCGCACGTTCAAACTGGTCAGCCGCCTGCCAGAAATGGGAAGGATTATCCCTGGCCCATTCCGGCATGTTTCCGTGTGCGGAATATTCCAAATCCTGACGGTCGCGGTATTTCTCTTTGCGCTCGATGTAATCGGCGTGGTTTGCAGCCTGCCCCTTGCCACCAAATTTAACGCTGAGGTGATAGGTTGCCACGGTTTCAGCCCTCCGCAGGAGCGCACTGTTTCTCGACGAAGGAGAGAAACATATAAGTGCGCTTCCTTCTAATTTTTAGAATTAGCACGGAAGATACCCCCCTGCACCCACCGACCGCAAGCGATATACTGCACGACCACAACACACCGCAAAAAACACCAGGGAGCATCACGAACATGCGCATCAGCAACATCGAATGGCTGAAGAAACGGATCGGATTCATCAGGAAGCTCGGAGAACAGACCGCACGACAGAGACAGATTATTGACCTGATCGACAACGAAGCCGGACTCACAGAACAGGAACGCAAACTTCTCCACGTACTGGCAACAGCGGAAAAAAACGACTTACAGGCACAGGAGAGCGAACGAAAACAGGCGGTCCAGAAACGAATCGAGGGAAAAAAACAACGACGGGAACGCAATCACCGGCTCTTTCTCGCGGCTGGGCTACTGATCGAAGCAGGACTGGTAGACACAAAAACAGGCGAGCTATGCTATAAAAAAGACAGGATATTACAGGCACTTAAGGAACTTAAGTACGATCTGGAGACATCCCCAAACCCAGACGCGTAAGTGCCTCCATCCGTGTTCCGATTCCCTGGTGCTTCCTCGCTCATTCGCTCGCTACGCTCGGTCATGAGACTGCGGCGAGCACTACCACCACAATCACGCGGAAAGCCGCGCCATTGCAGGGCTGAACGGGGAAAAACGGCAAAAAACCTGCTGCTCAAAAAGACGCCAGAAAGGCGCTGTTATCTGATATAGGCTTATTTGGTCTACTCTACGAGACCTCGTTTTTTCAGTTGGTAATACCAGGCGCGACTGATCCCTAATGCCTCCCACGGTTTCAGCGTGCGTGCAGATGTAGCTACTGTGCTGCGCTTAGACTTAGAACCGCCCTTGCGACCGCGTGCAGCCTGAATTTCTGGCGTGTGCGTATCAGCCACATACTGTGCGAAAGTTTCCGGCGTGAAGTTCCTGTGCGTGTATTTCGCAATGCTCTTGCCAATAGCCCGACATTCAGCCAGTGAAAGCGGAACGGGAAGCGATGCATTGTACATTTCGACACGCTGGATCACCGCTTCAAGCCACTGTGAGAACGCTGGCCAGCCCTGACGAATCGCCCTGTAAGCCCATTTGCGCGTCATTTCGAACAGGTGGCAGTTTCGCCCCATCCCGTAATGTTTATCGATGCTACGACGCTCTGAGGCGCTCAAATCGAGATAATCAGCCAGTTCATCGAGGGTATAGGCTTCCTCGCGCCACTCCATCACCAGCCATTCCAGGTGGAACGGATTTTTGCAAATCAGGCCGCTGTAGTTCACATCCGCACAAAGTTTCTCACACAGCGAACGTTCAACCGCTGCGGCATATTTCAGCGCCTTAACCGAGGCATCAGGCGCGGTTCTCACGGCGATGTTGAGTGCGTAGAGCAGGTGAGCGTGTCCGTTCACAGGATTTTTAACGGTGATGTTCGGCGCGGGAGCGTTCCGGTCGCTCCAGTCAATCGCAGCCCCCTCGCGGTCAACGTCAAAAACCAGCCAGAACTGCGCATGAGGCTGGTTCTGCTGTATGTACCGCGCAAGAAGCGCACGCCCTTTGCCGGAGATGCGAAGACCAAAAGCGAGATCATCCGTGTGATAGGGACGATGGGGTAAATTTTCGTCGAAGTATTGAAGCGCGGCGCTCATGTGTTACGATTCTCTCCGGGTTATGCGACCTACACGCCCTCTGTATTTCATGTTGAATCTTGCCGGATCTGGACATGATTTCAGGGGCGTTTGTTTTTCAGTCGCTTACACTACACCCAACGGCAAATCCTGTCGAACCTTCCCGAAAACCCGATCCATTTACCATAACTCCCGTTGTACGTACCCATTAAAACGCCCTCAGTCGCTTTCTGACGCAAAAAACACAAAAAGACAAGGAAACACCAGGGTAAACATAAAAAATGCGTCAGAATCGTTTTTAGCGCGTTGCATAACTATGCACGAAAGCGATGCGCGATCGGTTTCGTGCGTTCTGAACACCGAACGGCTCAAAACGACAAGTTTTCTCCCCTGGTGCGTGGCGCTCTGACGGGGTTTCCTGTTTCCAAACTTCACATCTCGCCAGGACAAAAAAAACCGACCTGGGGTCGGTGGCAAGAATCAGAGTCTATGGGAAATATTTTAGTTATCGGATGCTCAATATTCACAAACGCAAAAAATGCCTCAGTGATGCCCTAAAACAACCTTTCCAGAAGGAGTCCGCGCTTTACGATGCACGGAAGAGATAAAAAACCCCACAAAAGTGGGGAACCAAGAGAAACAACAATTACAGGTTGTTGGTTGTGTTCGAACAACGATGAAGTAGCTACGCTAAATAATAATTACCGTACAGGCCCTACATATTCAACACTAAATTTAAGATCCTGACGAAGGATTTATAAATGCACGAAAACACATAGACAGACAAATTCACTAAATTCATACACAAAAACAAGTGTAGTTTTCTAAGTAAATTAGATTCGACAACCAATTAGTTTATCCACATCGCATTCCACTCTTGCTACACCAATCACATTTCTTGATATGTAATAGCAGAAAAAATAAAACCAGACACCAATAGACCAAAAAACAAACATTCAACAAGAAACATTTTGAACAATATCACAAAACTGTCACAACCATCATCAGACTATTGAAAAAAAACTGGTTGCTGTTTTATAAAAGCGACTGTAACAACCTCCACTCTATAGTTCCATTAGTTTAAAGTGTCACACAAACTGAGCATCCATTTGTTTTCCTTACTTTTGCCCCTGTATTCCAAGGGGTTTTTTTATAACTTAAAGATTAGCGCACCACACAAAAACAATAAAAAAAACGACAAGTTATACAATAAAACCAGTACTATCCATACAGCTAATTACATATAAATACTATTAAACCATCTGGACATTAAAAATAAACTCTTATAACATAAAATTAATGCGGTTCCGGTACCATATGTCAGGGATAATGTGCAAATGGAGGTATCGGAACTGCATTTCAGTTCATTATTAATTAATGACAAAAAAAACCTCTGCGAGCGCAGAGGGGGTAAGGAATGTTCCCGGTCATAATATGTCGATAGTGTTTATATACATACAGAACAAGAACAACAACCAGCCAACTAATAAATATTTTATTTTTTAGAGCTGAAACCTTAAAGCTCACTTCCATTCCATACATTGTTATAAACCTTATGTTGAAAACTGAAAGTAAGTACGGCAGACTTATTAAGTTGCGTGCAGTCTTTTCACGTTATACAAACAAGAACACCTGCGAAGTTATTTCTCCTTACATATCCCCCTATGCCAACGGGGGATTTTTTCTGGTTCACTAACGCATAAATAATAGTGACACCCTATCATTCACAAACCGTGATAATATAAGGATTATCATCATGGCAAAATTAGGTGAAAACACCCCACATATTATCGATGCTACTGTAGATTTTATGGCATCAAGCCAGGCATTTCGTGAGTATCTGAAAAAACTTCCCCCTGATAACACAATACCGCCAGCTCTTACTGATGAGCACGTACCGTTATATATACGAAGGCTGGAATACTATCGTCTGCTTTATCGACCAAAGCAGACAGAATCATATTGAAAAAAACGGTGAACGGTTCGCGAAATCCTTTCGCGGGTCGTGAGGCGTTGGACAAGCGAAGCGCGTCAGTTTTTCCGGCTCTTCCCCGTGACAGGTTTCTCCACCAGTTTATCTTCCAGTGTCACAACTTTCTGATACACCGCCGCTGTGGCGTTGTAGTTCCTGTCGAGTATTGTTTTCATTCCCCATCCGAGCACACAGAACATAACCAGAAAAGCCACTGACACCCCACCCAGCCATTTCCAGCTATACCCTTTAAGGGTGTTGTATTCCTGTACGATATTGCTGTGAATTGTCGCAATATCCCTGTTCAGGGCATCCGCGTTTGCCTTCATGTTTGCGACTGACTCTTCCAGCCGCTGAAAATCCTGGCTGATGCGCTCACCTATCAGCCCTGCCACATCCAGCTTCTGCACCTCATTTCGGACTTCATCCCTGACCTGTTTTGCCACGCCGTCAGAAATATCCCGATATCCGCGAAGTGTTTCCCTTGCCACAGCCAGAGAATCAGCAACAGCTTTCTGTTGCTCTATTGCGGTATGTTGCAGATGCTCCACCGATAACAGGAGCGTGAGTAATTTTTCTTCTGTGCTGGCCATGTTCAGAATCCCATAGAAAATCCACGTGACGGTGATTTAACCCGTTCAGGTTCAGTTCGGTTCTCTCTGCTCACTCCGTCTCTCATGTCAAAGCCATGCTCCCGCGCAACATCATGTTGCAGCCTTCTGACCAGTTCATGTTGCTTAACCGGTGTATCCAGCCATTCCCTGATGTCATGCCCGACCATTCGCGCCTGTTCAAGATGGCGGGAATAGTCCGGTTCAGACCGTTTTTGCATGATGTCATGACGCTGGGCATCATCAAGTCGTCCGGCAGCTTCAAAACCCAGATGCACTTCGGGACGTCGTTCAATGCCCTGTTCTTTCAGTGTCCGGCAGTCAATGAAGCCCCTTTCAAAGCCATGCTTTCTCATATGTTCGTTGTGCTTCACCTCCCAGCGTTTTCGCAATTCCCGCAACTGCTCTTTTTGCTGAGTGGGAGTCAGGCTTCCGGAATCCTTTTTCGCACCTCCCCGCTCGGGATACCTGGCGTTATAGCGCCGGAAATACTGTTCCGGTGTACGGTCAATGCCATCATTCACACGCTGACTCATCATGATATGCGCATGAGGCTGTTCGCCGCCGTCAATGCTCGCTTTCGGATTGTGAATGGCAAAACTCCAGGCGTGCCGTTCGCCGGCTTCCTGACGTACAAAATCCTGCACCAGTTCAAGGCGCTGTTCCGGTGTCAGTTCACGGGGTAATGCAATTTCAAGTTCCCTATAGGTCGAACCGTTCGCACGTTCAAACTGGTCAGCCGCCTGCCAGAAATGGGAAGGATTATCCCTGGCCCATTCCGGCATGTTTCCGTGTGCGGAATATTCCAAATCCTGACGGTCGCGGTATTTCTCTTTGCGCTCGATGTAATCGGCGTGGTTTGCAGCCTGCCCCTTGCCACCAAATTTAACGCTGAGGTGATAGGTTGCCACGGTTTCAGCCCTCCGCAGGAGCGCACTGTTTCTCGACGAAGGAGAGAAACATATAAGTGCGCTTCCTTCTAATTTTTAGAATTAGCACGGAAGATACCCCCCTGCACCCACCGACCGCAAGCGATATACTGCACGACCACAACACACCGCAAAAAACACCAGGGAGCATCACGAACATGCGCATCAGCAACATCGAATGGCTGAAGAAACGGATCGGATTCATCAGGAAGCTCGGAGAACAGACCGCACGACAGAGACAGATTATTGACCTGATCGACAACGAAGCCGGACTCACAGAACAGGAACGCAAACTTCTCCACGTACTGGCAACAGCGGAAAAAAACGACTTACAGGCACAGGAGAGCGAACGAAAACAGGCGGTCCAGAAACGAATCGAGGGAAAAAAACAACGACGGGAACGCAATCACCGGCTCTTTCTCGCGGCTGGGCTACTGATCGAAGCAGGACTGGTAGACACAAAAACAGGCGAGCTATGCTATAAAAAAGACAGGATATTACAGGCACTTAAGGAACTTAAGTACGATCTGGAGACATCCCCAAACCCAGACGCGTAAGTGCCTCCATCCGTGTTCCGATTCCCTGGTGCTTCCTCGCTCATTCGCTCGCTACGCTCGGTCATGAGACTGCGGCGAGCACTACCACCACAATCACGCGGAAAGCCGCGCCATTGCAGGGCTGAACGGGGAAAAACGGCAAAAAACCTGCTGCTCAAAAAGACGCCAGAAAGGCGCTGTTATCTGATATAGGCTTATTTGGTCTACTCTACGAGACCTCGTTTTTTCAGTTGGTAATACCAGGCGCGACTGATCCCTAATGCCTCCCACGGTTTCAGCGTGCGTGCAGATGTAGCTACTGTGCTGCGCTTAGACTTAGAACCGCCCTTGCGACCGCGTGCAGCCTGAATTTCTGGCGTGTGCGTATCAGCCACATACTGTGCGAAAGTTTCCGGCGTGAAGTTCCTGTGCG
>ERZ1673740.2562-NODE-2562-length-10112-cov-4.886547_pt1 | contig 10112 bp, 9 predicted proteins | sample MGYA00580221_ERZ1673740 | MGnify/ENA primary metagenome ERZ1673740 (study PRJEB41218, sample SAMN15661786) | gut metagenome | host: Homo sapiens | place: Canada: London | collected 2015-08-20/2019-03-30 | study: EMG produced TPA metagenomics assembly of...
GAGTTTATTGCAATTTCGTCTTTGTTCCGCACGAAATTGCCGTTAAAAAATTTTTCGCTGCAGCGTGACAGATAATTGCTAAAACATTTCTTGCTTCAAAACGCCAAACGCAACTGTCGCAGCAATTATTCTGCCGCGGCGAAAGCATAAAAATTTTAGGCAATGAGTGCTTGGAATAACAGAAATTGCAATACTGTCTGAGCGCTAAGCAAACTTCTATAGAAAAACACTTTGTCTAGCGCGAGTTTATTGCAATTTCGTCTTTATTCCGCACGAAATTGCCGTTAAAAAATTTTTCGCTGCAGCGCGACAGATAATTGCACTCGCAAACTATACCGTCGCAGTGCAACAGATAATTGCTAAAACAATTCTTTCTAAGCTAACCTACTCCGCACTGCCGCGCAAAATAGCCTCCAGTGTGCGAATCGCCCGCACATTCTCCTCAACATCATGCACGCGCACCATCTGCGCCCCCGCGTAAATTGCCTGCAGACTCGTCGCAATCGTTCCCTCCAAACGCTGCTCCGCCGGTACACCGCCCAGCACAGCACCAAGCGTACTCTTACGCGAAGCCGCCAGCAGCACAGGATAGCCAAAGCTCGTCAAAGCCTTCAGATCACGCATCAACAGCAAATTCTGCTCCACATTCTTGGCAAAGCAGATACCCGGATCCAGAATAATCTTATCCGCACTCACACCGCGCTCACGCAAAAGCTGCGCCCTCTGCGCCAGATAAACGGCAACCTCCTGCACAACATCCTTGTACTCGCAGTTCTGCTGCATATTCTTCGGCGTACCGCGCATATGCATAAGGATAATCGGCGCTTTAGTTGCCACAACAACATCCGCCATACGCGGGTCAGCCTCCATCGCACTGATATCGTTAATAATATCAGCACCGGCAGCAATAGCTGCCTCCGCCGTATCCGCACGATATGTATCAATAGAAATAACAGCATCGGGATAAGCCTTGCGCAAAGCAGCAATCGCAGGAACTACGCGGCGGCGCTCCTCCTCCCCGTCAACGCTGTCGCTGCCCGGACGGGTAGACTCACCGCCGATATCCAGCACACCGGCACCCGCAGCAAGCATTCTGCCGGCACGCTCCACCAGCTCCTCCATAGCAGGAACACGGCTGCCCTCATAAAAGGAATCCGGCGTAACGTTCAAAATTCCCATCACGCACATCTTCTCATAGGTCAGCACGCGTCCGTCAGCCAGAGTAGTGCACAGCTTTTGCGGTGTCAGCGCCATTTCCAGATCAATAGCAGCCTGAGGAATACCAAAATAAGGCATCTGCGCCAGCTTCTTCAAAAGCACCTTATAATGCTTCAGCGTACCCAAAAGCAGGATATCAACATACTTCGCAGCGCAGGTAACAGCACCGACGGGCGTTACAGCGTCGCCGCCCACCGCCAGCATCTCCTGCTTGATAATATTCGCCGCCGGAGTACGCACACCAAGCAGCTTGAACGGAATAATCTCCGCCTTATGCGCAAAAATAGGCAGACTGTCGGCATGAGCGCCGATACTTGCCAGCGCTGCCTCTAAGCCATCACGGTTAACCTTTAATAACATTCATTCTCACCTTTTTCCACAACAGCAAAAGCGTTATGATTATGGATGCTTTCCATGCTCTCCACCTCTGCACGATACCAGGTAATGCGCTTATCCGCCTCCAGACGTAAAGCAACCTCACGCACGGCATCCTCTACAAAACGCGGATTCTCATAAGCATGCTCCGTAACGTATTTTTCGTCGGGGCGCTTCAAAAGACCGTACAGCGGCGTGCTTGCGGAAGCCTCGGCATATTCCACCAGCTCCTCCAACCATACCATTTCCTGCGCCTCAACCTCCAGCTTCGCCCAGGCACGCTGGTTATGCGCACCGTATTCGCTGATTTCCTTGGAACAGGGGCACAGCGTCTGCACAGGTACAACAGCAGTAATACGCCAACGCAGCTTCTCACCCTTCTCGGCCTTGTACACGCAATCGATATCCATCGGCGCTTCCATACCGCTCACCGGAGCCTTCTTCGTTACAAAATACGGGAACTTCAGCTCGATAAAAGCTCTTTCAGCCTGCAGATGCTGCTTCAGCTGGTCTAAAATTGCCTCCACATCAGCAAGGCCCACAGGACCGAGAGTACGCAGACACTCCACAAAACGGCTCATGTGCGTACCGCGCATATCATGCGGCAAATCAACCGCCAGTGTTACCTCTGCTACGCTGTGCTGCGTACCACGCGCTTTATCGCGCAGCTCAATCGGCCAACGCAGGCCCTTTATTCCCACATGCTTCAAAGGAATATTGCGTAAATCCTTTTCGCTTTGTACATCCTTCACGTCATTCACCTCTGTACACGCAGCCACTGGTGCGAGTTTCCCAAACTTCTACTTCATATAAATGATAATGGTCGCTCTTAAGCAGCTCAACCAGCTTATTCCAAACCCAGACGCTGATATTTTCCGCAGAAGGCACCGGCAGAATATCATTCAGGCAGGCGTGGTCCAGATGTGCCAGCACCTCGTCCTTCACCAGATTCTTCAGCTTGATGAAATCAATAACCATACCCTCGTGGTCGGGAGTGCCCTCCACCTTTACCACCAGCTTATAGGTATGACCATGCAAATGCTCGCACTTGCCGTTATAGGCAGGCAGATAATGCGCAGCGTCAAAATCAAATTCCTTGATAATTATCATTTATACTCTCCTCCATAAAGGGTTAAATCAGCAAAGCCGTTCTGGCGCAGAGCCTCATAAGCCACAATCGCCACGGAATTGGACAAATTCAAAGAGCGTGCATCCTCAATCATCGGGATACGGATGCAGCTTTCGGGATATTCGTGCAGCAAGGTTTCCGGCAGGCCGGCAGTTTCCTTGCCGAAAATCAGCAGGCTGTCCTGAGCATACTGCACATCGGCATAAGAGCTGTGTGCCTTCGTCGTCAGGAAATACTTGGGGTTATCCTTATATTTTTCCAGCACCTCATAAACGCTGTCATAATAATGGATATCAACAAGATGCCAATAATCCAGACCTGCACGCTTCAAATATTTATCCTCAACGGAAAAACCAAGCGGACGAACCAAATGCAGGTGACAGCCGGTTGCTGCGCACAGACGTGCAATATTACCGGTATTGCCGGGAATTTCCGGTTCAACTAAAACTATATGCATTTTACTGAATGCCTCCTCAGCTGACTGCTGCGCAGTCATTAATTTATTTTTTCTCCTGCAGTATTTCGGAAACTCTCTGCTTCATACTGCATTTCTTTTTATTCTTTTCCTTAACCGGTTCAGCCGGTGCCGGCTTAACCGCCTCCACAGGCTGCTGTGCCAGGATTTTCTGATAGGTCGCCATAATCTTTTCGCAATACAGCGAGCCCATCGCCCAAGTGCCGTTTAAACCGTACCAGGTGTTGACAACACCGCGTTCCAGTCGGATATTATGCGCCAGATCATAGCGCGGATCGACAATATCGGTTGAAGGGCGCTTCGTTTGCGTATAAGCCAGCAGATGCTGGATATGCGCACGCACTCCCATCTGCGGCGTAGCAAAGGACGCACCGCGCACACCGCCGCCGATAGTACCGAGACCGCAGAAATTGTTCTGATGATGCAGCACATCACCGCCATAGCGGTAAGCGCCTGTTTCCACCAATGATTGTGCCAGGGCAAGGTCGGGGCGTACGTTTTCACGCTTGGCCTCCTGCCAGTACAAATCTACAAGCTCCTCCACCGGGCAGGCCAGCTTCACAGCCGGGTTAGCCGCCAAAATATAGGCAATAGCCTGCGCCTTGCTGGCAATCGCCTCACCGTAAATAGCGATATTACGATAATCATCCGGCAGCTGAGTACCGGAAAAATAGAATTTGCCATCCTTCTCCTGCAGCAGCGACGGACGCGGAGCGGCAGGAACCTTTATCGTACCGGCAGGCGGTTTAGCCACCGGTTTGGTAGATACTACAATTTTATCCTTTTCCTGAGTTATTTGGACAGCGCGCTGCTTTTTGTTCGGCAGCTTCTTATCCTTTTTATCAGCGATAATCGTCTGCTTAGAGGCAGGCGCTTCATCAGCGACCTCGCGCACAGTTGCCGCACACACGCCGGCGTACAGCGACAAACCCAGCAGAACACACGCAAAAGTAATTTTTTTATAGTTCATAGCGCATTACTCCTATATATATCACGCTATCAATTTTACCGCACATAAGGCAAAATTGTAAAGTTTTTCCCACCCCTGCAGTGAGGAATTCACAAAAAAGTAGATTTAAGCTATAATATTTATAAGATAACAGTCAAGCGCTATCTTATTTAATATCAAGTAGCAATCAGCTTGTCAAATTAAGGAGGGAAAATTATGTCCGCAAAATTCCATTTCATCAACCATGCCTGCTTTATTTTGGAAAAAAATAATTCCGCTATTATCTTCGACCCGTATCTGGACGATAATCCGGAAGGACTCACCGCCAAAGACATCAAGGTTGATTATATTTTCGTCAGCCACGGTCACTTCGACCATTTGGGCAGTGCCTTTGAAATCGCCAAAAATTGTGACGCTACCATCATCTCCACTGCCGAAATCTGCGGTCTGGCGCAGGATGCCGGCTGCAAAGCACACGCTATGCATCTTGGCGGCACCTTTAAGTTTCCCTTCGGCAAGGTACGCCTGACGTTGGCCTTCCACGGCAGCGGCGTTCCCGGCGGTCACGCCTGCGGCATCGTTATTGATTTTTACGGCACTAAGCTGTACTTTGCAGGTGACACCGCACTCTTCAGCGATATGCAGCTGCTGCCCAAGCTCGATGCTTTTGAATACGCAGTGCTTCCTATCGGCGGCAACTTCACTATGGACCCCAATGATGCACTTATCGCCTGCAAGCTGCTGCAGGCAAAATACGTTATCCCCGTACATTACAACACCTGGCCGCCCATCGCTCAGGACGTGGAAGCCTTCAAGGCTGCCGTTGAGGACGAAACCGACAGCAAGGTGCTTATTGTAAAACCCGGTAATACTATTGATATCGACTAAAAATTAAAACTTCAAAAACTTACGCCACGAAGCGTTCTTATTCACGTCGCAGTTGCCGCAATTGTTGCACTGCGACGTTGTTTTTTCACCGAAATATTCCAGCAGCACCTTACGCAGGCACATGGATGTATTGCAGTAGTTAGTCATTTTGCTCAGCAGCTGCAGCTCGTGCTCCTTCCAGGTCAAATCCGGCTGGTCATGGCCGATAAGATAGGTATTGACCGCAATATCCGCCTTATCGTAAAGCAGCAGACATTCCGCAGGCAGGCCGTCACGCCCTGCACGTCCTGCCTCCTGATAGTAGCTTTCGATATCCTTGGGCATATTATAATGCACCACAAAGCGTACATCCGGCTTATCAATGCCCATACCGAAGGCATTTGTTGCTACAATCAGCGGCACGCTGCCGCCAACGAAGGCATTCTGGTTTTCGCGCCGCTCCTCCGGCGTCAATCCCGCATGATAGCGCAAGGCACTGAAGCCCTGGCGCCGCAAAAGCTGCGTCACGCTTTCCACCTTATTGCGCGTAGCACAGTAAACTACGCCGCAATCCTTTTTATGCTTGCGCATAAACTCCAGCAGCGAGCGCTCCTTATCCTGCGTGCGCTGCACGGCAAAATGCAGATTAGGCCTGTCAAAGCCTGTCACCACAATTTTTGCCTCCGGAATGCCCAGGCGCTTGATAATATCACGGCGTACATCCGGCGTAGCCGTAGCAGTAAAAGCTGCCACCAGCGGCTTCGTCGGCAAGGCCTGAATAAAATCAGGAATATTATAATACTCCTTGCGGAAGCTGTGTCCCCACTGCGATACGCAGTGTGCCTCATCTACCGCCACCATCGTAATATAAGCCTGGCGGGCGAAATCAATAAACTGCTGGTTGACCAATCGCTCCGGCGCCACATACAAAAACTTGCACTGCTTGTTGAGCGCAGCATGCAACACTCTGCCGTACTCATTGCTGCTCATGCTGCTGTCCAGATAAGCGGCCGGAATACCGCGGGCCGTCAGCGCCTCCGCCTGATCCTTCATCAGCGATATCAGCGGTGAGATTACCAGCGTCACGCCCTTCAGCAGCAGCGAAGGCAGCTGAAAGCAGATACTCTTGCCTGCACCCGTAGGCAGCACTGCCAGCACAGGCTGTCCGTGTAATATTTCACTTATAATTTCTTCCTGCCCTGTGCGGAAGCTGCTGTAGCCATAAAAATGCTGCAGCGCGCGGTGCAGAAAATCACTGTCTATAATACGTGCCATAAAGCTCCCTTGCTTCGAATAATTTACATTGTAAAAAGTATAGCATATAAGCGCTTTTATGTAAAATAACTTTCGTTTTTTCTATGATCAGCTCATAAACAACAGGTACAGCCTAAGCTGTACCTGAATTTGTTACTTCAAGCGTCTAATTAGTGTTTACGTGCGTTGAAGCATTCGCGGCAGTAAACCGGACGATCGCTGGGTTTGAACGGTACCATGGTCTCTTTACCGCATTCAGCGCAAACTGCGGGGAACATTTCGCGTTGCGGACGGTCATTTTGTACGCCCATGCGTTGTTTGCGTGCTTGACGGCAAGCCGGGCAACGGCGCGGTTCGTTAGTGAAGCCTTTTTCTTCATAGAACTCTTGCTCGGAAGCGGTGAATACGAATTCGTTGCCGCACTCGCAGCAGGTTAAAGTCTTGTCTTCTTTCATTGTTTAATCACTCCTAATCATAGATAGAACATACCCCAAAGAACGCATTAAGATGTTTACCTTGGCTTCCCCATGTCATCTATGATAGAAGAAGTTAGGAACTTAAACGGACCACTGAGATACACCACTTACAGTATATAGTAAGCGCCTGCAAAAGTCAATCTTAGTTTATCAAAAATGCGTAAATTCTTTAATAAGAAACTTTTCACATATATTTTAGCTTATCAAACCCGCTTGCTTACAGTATTTGCCGAAAATGCAATTCCGTTGGTATGACGCTTAAATACAGTAAACTTTATATCAGCAACCATCAGATTTTTTCTGTTTCGATATACTCGCCGCAAAAAAACCGCGACAGCTTTTTACGTCTGCGCGGTTTTCAAGCTTTAATTTTTATTTATGCAGCCAGTTTACAGATTTTCCCTGCTCTCTGGCAAAGTGAGCATCATTGATGGTTTCCGCAATAATATTGCCCTGCCAGTCATTCAGCGTGCTGACAGAAACATTATGCACACTCAGCTTCCACAGATTGTTCAGCGGTATACCCAAAAGCAGGCACAGTTGCACGCGGATAATACCCCCATGCGATATAATTGCGATATTCTTCTCGTGGCCCTCACGCTCGAAGATATAGTCAAAAGCCGCCCGACAACGACGCGCTACATCATGAAAGCTCTCGCCCTGTGGCGGAATCCATTCGCCCGGACGCGTCAGGAAATCATCCATCTCCTTAGGCCAGCGGCGGCTGATTTCCGCATACTCCAGGCCCTCCCAGGCACCGAAGCTTACCTCTTGCAGCAAATCCAGCGGCTGATAGGACATATTTTTGCTCATAGCCAGCGGTGCTGCCGTCATGCAGGCACGCAGCATAGAGCTGCAGTAAATCTTGTCAACCGGCAAATGCTGCATATAGGCAGCCAGCTTCTCGGACTGCTCCAGACCTTTGGCGTTCAGCGGCATGTTGATGCGTCCCTGAAAGCGGTGTCCTTTGTTGCTGTCCGTTTCACCGTGACGGATTAAATATATTCTACCCATTAAGCCTTCGCTCCTTTTTTAGACTGCTCTGCCAGAGAAAATTCCTTCATCTCCGCATGTACGCCTGCTTCCTCAAAGGTTTCCATTTCCTTATAGGCCTTGATGCCGGCATTGAACAGCGTAAAGCAGACAGCTGCGCCCTCACCGGCGCCGTCGGGAATGTTCAGGCGCAGCGGTGCCGTAAGCCCCAGCTCCTGCAGGCATTCTTCCGCTCCCGGCTCTGCGGAAACGTGACCGGCAAAGCAGTAATCCAGCACGGCAGGTGCCATATCCGCTGCCTTTTTGGCAGCCTTGCAGACAGCAACGCCGTCCAGCATTACCGGCACCTTCATAGCTGCAGCCTGCAGCAGAGCGCCGGCCATAGCGGTGCGTACCATCTCATTATCAGGATTGGAAAGACAGCCGAAGCCCAACAGCTCCAGTCCTTTCTCGTGTACCAGCTCCTGCACCAGGGCAGCGCCCTCTTCCAGAGCATCAGCCTCCTCCTCCGAGGTTACGAGCAGAGCCACGGCCTTCGCACCGGTTTCTGCAGCAAGCACATTCACCGGCCATTTGGCGTGCATAATTTTTTCGGCCTGGGCAGCCTCTTCAATACCGCACCACACCAGCAAATCGCGTTTAGGATAATCTAAATCCTCTTTTTCGTAAATGCCCTTGATACCGCAATAGCGCGAGGTCATTTCTTCCAGCTTGGCCAGACTGCCGACAGGCTTGATCAGATTATCAAAGCGTGTCTGCGCCAGCTTCATACAGCCTCTGTCCGCAGGCACAATCTTTTGGATTATTTCTTCTATATGCATAGCATTTTTCCTTTCTGTCTCTTTATAATTAGGCAAAATATTGCCGGGGAAATATATCAGATTATATAGGTTGCAAGCATCAGGTAAACCACAACGCCGCATTCCGTCAAAAAGCCGTAGGTATCACCGGTAAGGCCGCCCAGCTGACCGCTGAGGAAATGTGCAATGCCCTGGCAGATAACGAAGGCCGCTATTGCCGTATACAGATATGGCAAACCACAGGCTGCGACAAGCGCCAGGCAAAGTGCAAAGGCAATATAGGTGTACATCGGCTTGGCATAGGCCTTAAACATATGACCGATACCGGTTTTGCGTGCATACTTGTAGTTGACGATGTAGGTAACCATAAAGGTGCGCGTTGCTACAAAAACGGCAACCAGAGCAAACGACAGCTTAACCGGCGGCAGCGTAGTATAGGCAGCCACCTTCAGCAGCACGAGGCAGACAAGCGCGATAACGGCATTGGAGCCTACGTGGCTGTCCTTCATAATTTCCAGCATACGCTCACGGTCACGGGCGCTGAAAACACCGTCGGAGGTATCCATAAAGCCGTCATACATCAGCGCTCCGATAATAATCAGCTCCGCAAGCACCAGCATCACTGCACGCATTAAATCAGGGGTGTGCAGATAATACAGTCCATAATTTACCGCACCCATAAAAACGCCCATTACCAGACCGACCAAAGGGAAGTACGGCACGCTGCGGCTGAAATCGTCATCATGCCAGTCCGTGCGGTTGGAAAAGCGGATTCTGGTCAAAAATTCCAGACAAGTTACAAAATCACGCATCACATCACCTGCTTAAATGATTATACACATCCATTGCTGCCTGCAGCACAACAATAGCCAGGGAAGCACCGGTGCCCTCGCCCAGGCGCATACCGGCATCCACAATCGGAGAAAGCTGCATCAGCTCCAGCATTTTCTTGTGAGAAATATCGCTGCTCAGATGCGAGCAAAGCATATAATCGCGGCACTGCGGATAGAGGCCGTAGGCCAGCAGTGCTGCAGCCGTGGCATTGACACCGTCAACCATTGTCGGTACACGGCGGCGGGCCGCACCGATAATAACACCGGCCAGACCTGCGTGGTCATAGCCGCCTACCTTGCAGAGAATGTCCATCGCATCACCCTGCTTCGGCATATTTTTAGCCAGGCCGTCGATAACAACCTGACGCTTAATCTTCATGCGTTCGTCATTGATACCGCTACCGCGACCGACAGTCAGCTGCGGGTCCAGGCCCAGAAAGGCGCTGGCAATAGCGGAGGTAGAGGTTGTATTGCCGATACCCATTTCACCGGTGTAAAGAATATTATAGCCCTGGTCGATGCACATATCAGCCATTTCCATGCCAACGGCAATAGCCTTTTCGGCCTGCTCACGAGTCATAGCGGGACCTTGGGTGAAGTCTTCGGTTCCCCAAGCCACCTTTTTTTGATATACCTTGGGCAAATCGCTCAAATCAAAGGCAGTGCCTACATCGCAGACGAAAACATCGGCGTGCGCATGACGAGCCAGCACGGTGGCTCCGGCAGTACCGCGCATATAGCCG
>ERZ1673740.2564-NODE-2564-length-10105-cov-6.160995_pt1 | contig 10105 bp, 10 predicted proteins | sample MGYA00580221_ERZ1673740 | MGnify/ENA primary metagenome ERZ1673740 (study PRJEB41218, sample SAMN15661786) | gut metagenome | host: Homo sapiens | place: Canada: London | collected 2015-08-20/2019-03-30 | study: EMG produced TPA metagenomics assembly of...
TCCATATCACTGCTGAACTTGGAGAATGCTTCCAGTTCACGATACTGTGCCTGGTCTATCTTCAATGTACCCGCTACCTTCTTCATACTCTTTATCTGTGCGCTACCACCTACACGGGATACAGAAATACCTACATTGATGGCAGGACGGAATCCCTGGTTGAAGAGGTCCGTTTCGAGGAATATCTGACCATCGGTAATGGAAATCACATTTGTCGGGATATAGGCCGAAACGTCTCCCGCCTGCGTCTCGATGATGGGCAGGGCTGTCAACGAGCCGCCACCTTTCACCTTTCCCTTCAGGCTTGCCGGAAGATCGTTCATCTGTTCTGCCACTTCCTGCTGGTTGATTATCTTCGCGGCACGCTCCAACAAACGGGAATGCAAATAAAAGATATCTCCCGGATAAGCTTCACGCCCCGAAGGACGGCGGAGAATCAACGATACCTCACGGTAGGCAACAGCCTGCTTGGACAAGTCATCGTAAACGACCAACGCATCCCGACCGGTATCGCGGAAATACTCTCCGATGGCAGCTCCTGCAAACGGAGCAAAATATTGCAAGGCGGCAGGGTCGGCAGCAGTAGCGGCAACTACGATAGTGTAGTCCAATGCTCCACGCTCCTTCAGCACGTTCACGATATTGGCAACAGTAGAACCTTTCTGTCCCACGGCTACATAAATACAGTAAACAGGTTTGCCTGCTTCGTAATTCGCTTTCTGATTCAAGATGGTATCGATGGCAATGGCGGTCTTTCCCGTCTGACGGTCGCCGATAATCAATTCACGCTGTCCGCGACCGATAGGAATCATGGCATCGACAGACTTCAAACCGGTTTGTAACGGCTGATTGACCGGCTGGCGGAAAATCACCCCCGGAGCCTTGCGCTCCAACGGCATCTCACAAAGCTCACCGCCTATCTGTCCGCGTCCGTCAAGGGGTTCGCCCAATGGGTCAATAACGCGTCCCAACATACTTTCGCCCACCTTGATGGAAGCGATTCGTTTGGTGCGTTTTACAATCATACCTTCCTTAATCTGATCGGTAGGTCCTAATAACACCGCACCCACATTGTCCTCTTCCAAATTCATCACAATGGCTTTGATGCCATTCTCAAACTCCAGCAACTCATTCGCCTCGGCATTGAGCAAGCCGTAGATACGAACCACGCCATCGCTCACCTGAAGCACCGTACCCACCTCATCAAACTGAAGTGAGGTATCGATATCCTTGAGTTGTCGAAGCAATACTTCGGATACTTCGCTGGGTCTTATATTTTCAGACATAGTCTTTACTTTTCTTTTTTATACTATTCTTCTGTTCTTCTCTATAAACTGCTGTTTCACTCTGCGCATCTGGCTGGCAACGCTTGCATCCAAGCGGTAGGTACCGATTTCGAATATGAAACCACCTTCCAACGAGGCGTCTACTTTTGTAGCAAATTCAGCAGTTCCTTTCGTGCGGCTGACTACTATCTTACGGATACGCTCCACTACTTCGGGAGCTACCGGATAAGCCGTGGTCAACTTGCCTATGCTGATATTTTTCTGTTTCCTGTACAGGTCGATATATGAATTTATCATAAACTGAAGAAACTTTTCACGCTTTTCCTTCAACACCAGTTGTACAAAGCGTTCCAGCTCCTTTGTCACTTTCCCTCCGGCAGCTTCCACTACCAGCTTCAGCTTTACATCGGGCGCCAGTACAGGATTGTCCATAGCCTGCCGCAACTCGGGAACTTGCGCATAACTGTCTTTCAGCAACAACGCTTCCCGGTAAACAGCATCTTCCACCTTCGCATCATCGGCATACGCCAGCAATGCCTTGGCATATCGCATAGAAACTACTCCTATATACATGGCAAATCAGTTTTTAGAAACAGTCAATTCATCCAGCAGCCGGTCAATCATTGCCGTCTGCTTGTTCTCGTCGTCGAGGTTCTTACGCAACACTTTCTCGGCAATATCAACGGACAGAACCGCTACCTGACGGCGTATGTCACGGATAGCATCTTCTTTTTCTGCCTGGATTTGGCGCTTCACCTCTTCCATCATTTTATCTCCTTCTATCCGTGCCTGTTCTTTGGCTTCCTTGATAATACGGTCTCGTGTCGCCGCTGCTTCGTTCAGTATGCGTGCCTGTTCCTCATGAGCTTTAGCCATGATGGTTTCACCTTCGGCTTTCAGGTTAGCCAACTGTTCGTTTGCTTCTTTTGCCACCACCAACGAACGGTCGATGTACTCCTTACGCTCATTCACCATCTTGACAATGACGGGAAAGCCGTATTTGGCGAGCACAAAGAACACGATGCCGAAGGAAAGCAACATCCAAAACAACAAACCACTATCGGGCACTAATAATGACATAACTTCTTTTTATTTTTATAATGCAAGGAAACAAACCACAATGGCGAACAAGGCTACACCTTCTACCAAGGCGGCGATGATAATCATATTCATACGGATATCACCTGAAACTTCCGGCTGGCGTGCAATAGCTTCCATAGCCGAGCCACCAATCTTACCAATACCCAAACCTGCACCGATTACTGCTAAACCTGCACCCAGTGCTGCACCTACTTTACTCAAGCCGACTCCGGCTGCTGCTTGTAATAATACTGTTGATAGTAACATAACTTTTCTATTTTTTAATGATTTATTTTATGCTTTTTCTTTCTCTGTTTCTTCTACACGGGACAGTCCGATAAACACTGCCGACAGCATGGTGAACACATACGCCTGAATAAAGGCTACCAGCAGTTCCACAAAGTTCATAAAGATGCAGAACAGAACGGATACCACTGTCATCGTGCCGTTTATGGCAGGTCCCATGCCGACTGTTACGAATATCAGGCTGGTGAGCGCCAAGATAACCGAGTGACCTGCCATGATATTGGCAAACAAACGTATCATCAAGGCGAAAGGCTTTGTGAAGATACCGAACAACTCTACTACCGGCATCAACGGCACAGGGCACTTTAACCATGTAGGCACATCCGGCCAAAGGATTTCTTTCCAATATGCCTTGTTGCCCCACACGTTGACAGCAATGAACGTACACAATGCCAATACCAGTGTAATGGCAATATTCCCCGTCACATTTGCTCCACCGGGAAAGATAGGAATCAACCCCATGAGGTTGTTGATGAACACGAAGAAAAATGCCGTCAACAGAAAGGGGGAATAACGCTTGTAATCTTTTCCCACACAGCCCTTGATTACATCATCTTCTATCATCATCACAAACATTTCCATGAAACCGACAAAACCTTTCGGTGCGGGAGAATCAGGCGTGCGCTTCTTATACCAACGGGCAGTACCCAGAATAATGGCAACCAGCAACACACTGTTGATTAGCAGAGCAAGTACTGTTTTTGTAATAGAAATATCGAACGGGCGAATCTCCTGTCCGGCAGCATTCACTTCTACAATCTTTCCTTTATGGTCTCCATCGGTAGCGATGCGCAACCCTTCGTACTCACTGCCTTCATGTGCGATACGGGAAGAAAGAAAGGTATGCCATCCCGTCTCCTTACTGTATACAATCACCGGAAGAGGAATCACAATATCCTTATCACCCCACTTAGTGATATGCCATTCGTAAGAATCCTGAATATGGCCGAACACGATATCCTTCGCATCCACATTTTCCTGCTGCTGACTCACATTGATATCTTCGGCTTTCACCGTACCGACACCCATCATCAGCAAACAAAAAACAATACCTATCAAATACCTTACCTTATCCATTTTTTTCTTTTTTGTCTTTTAGTTTAATCTTCAAATTGCTTTCAAACACGAAGAAGAATATACTTTCATACAGCATGCTGAAAAGGTAAAACAAAAAGAAAGTCAATACGAAATCCTCCTTATGCACTTTGACGTGCAACACATAGAACAACAGGATTATCATCGAGAATACCATTTTTACAAACTTCATTCCCATATAGACAGAAAGCAACTTATGCGGTGTATACTTCCGACAGTAGTCGAACATAAAAATGTAATACCATCCGAAGATATAAAAATACAGAGGAATAAAAGGAAACCAGGCAAAATAATGCTCCGGCCAAAATAACTTGATTGCTCCTCCTACTACCAGTCCGGCGACCACCATCATAACGGTCTTCCAGATTAAAAATCGCTTTTTTGTCAGTGTAAATCCCATAGTTTTGACTCTTTAAATGTTCTTGTTCTACGCAAACCGATACTATATCCTGTTTTTCCTCAACAAATCCACCCTTGATAGCGACTTTTTCCGGTTTCCCATCTTTCACATAAACGATTTGTCCCTCGGTCAGGGAAGAAATCAGAGCTGCGTGTAACGGCAGAAGAGTAAATGCACCCAACGTACCGGGAAACTCTGCACTCTCAACCTCTCCTTCGAAAATAACTCCTTCGGGAGTGGCGATTGTCATATTCAGAAACCGTTTCATAAAGCACTAATTCTTTTTATTGGCTGTTTCCAGCAATTTCTTACCTTTTTCTATTGCTTCTTCTATTGTTCCTACGTTCAGGAACGCTTGTTCGGGCAGGTAATCCACTTCCCCGTCCATAATCATATTGAATCCTTTAATGGTATCTTCGATGGAAACCATCACCCCCGGCACACCGGTGAACTGTTCGGCCACGGCAAAGGGCTGTGACAGGAAACGCTGTACACGACGTGCACGGTTTACCGTCCGGCGGTCTTCGTCCGAAAGCTCATCCATACCCAGAATAGAGATGATATCCTGCAACTCTTTGTTGCGCTGAAGGATTTGTTTCACGCGTTGCGCGGTGTCGTAATGTTCCTGTCCCACGACATTCGGGTCAAGAATACGCGAAGTGGATTCCAACGGGTCTACCGCAGGATAAATACCCAACTCGGTAATCTTACGGCTCAATACCGTTGTAGCATCCAAGTGGCTGAATGTAGTGGCAGGTGCCGGGTCTGTCAAGTCGTCGGCAGGCACATATACCGCCTGTACGGAGGTGATAGAACCATTCTTGGTGGAAGTGATTCGCTCCTGCATCTGTCCCATTTCGGTAGCCAGTGTCGGCTGATACCCCACAGCAGACGGCATACGTCCCAACAAGGCAGATACTTCTGAACCGGCTTGTGTGAAACGGAAAATATTATCAATGAAAAACAGAATATCACGCGGTCCGTTGGCATCCCCACCCTTACGGTCGCGGAACGATTCGGCAACAGTCAACCCGGAAAGGGCGATGGAAGAACGTGCGCCGGGAGGTTCGTTCATCTGTCCGTACACCAAGGTGGCCTGTGATTTCTCTACTTCGTTGTAGTCTACTTTAGAGAGATCCCAATTTCCCTCTTCCATGCTTTTTTTAAACTCTTCTCCATAGCGGATAACGCCTGATTCAATCATTTCACGCAACAGGTCGTTACCTTCACGGGTACGTTCGCCCACTCCTGCAAACACGGAAAAACCGTTGTGCTTCTTGGCAATGTTGTTGATCAACTCCATGATAAGTACGGTTTTTCCTACACCGGCACCACCGAACAACCCGATTTTGCCCCCTTTTGAATAGGGCTCCAACAGGTCGATTACCTTGATTCCGGTAAACAACACTTCCTGTGTAGTAGACAAATCCTCAAACTTGGGAGGTTCACGATGAATAGGGTATGCACCTTCTTTACTTAACGGCTTCATTCCGTCCACGGCATCGCCCACTACGTTCATCAAACGTCCTTTAATCTGATTGCCCACCGGCATGGTGATGGGATGTCCTGTCGGTATTACTTCCATGCCGCGTTGCAGTCCGTCCGTACTGTCCATGGCTACGGTACGCACCGTGTCCTCACCGATGTGTTGCTGCACTTCGACAACCAGCGTTCTGCCGTCCGGTCGTTTAATGGTCAAAGCGTCGTGAATACTAGGAAGAAGAAGGTCGGTATCGATATCTTTGCCTTCGAAATACACATCGACTACCGGTCCGATTACTTGTGATATATGTCCAACGATTTGTGACATAAGCTTCTGTTTAGTTTTATTTTATAATTTATCTTTGCTATATAAACAATCTTTTTACCGAATTGTTTAGGTCGGTTATGCACCAACGTGCGTGGCAAAGGTAGAAATTATCTTCAATCATTATTCCCCGACTAACATTTTTTACACTTTAAAACGACATATATCCATTAAAAGGGGAAAAACAGAACAATTTTGATAGAAAGAAGTGAAAGATTATAATTATTCTCCCCGAAGCAATATGTATAAGTAACCGTTTGATACATAGCTCCGGAGAGAAAAACATTAAAAAGTATGCATACTACTCCTTATACATACCTTCTCTGGATAATTGCTTGTCCAGATTAGCAACTCCGAGTGCCACTATTGCAGTCACAACTGCCGTATGCTCCTGGTATTCGGGAATATTCTTTGTGTAAAGATCACGTTCGGTATGCCAGATTTCTCCGTAAGAAAAATTATATCCTTTGATATCATCTGTCGTGAAACCATAAGTAGGAACACCCTCTACGGCAAACACACTGGCATCGGTTCCTCCCGTTGAAGTGGGGCGTTTACGGGGTTTGGCAACTTTCACCTCGAACGGAAAATCAGGATTGATATTCTTCACCGGTTTACAGATTTCTACAAAATCATCATACATAGCTTGTGGAACGGAAATACCAATCGGAGGAGTAGGTCCGCCATCCCGGTTGAACAGATTCGCAATCTTTCCCAACTCATTCTGATGTGTGCGGGCATATGCTTTTGCACCCAGCAAACCGAATTCCTCTCCGGCAAAAGCAATGAATAGAATGGTACGTTTGGGCTTCGCTCCCGAAAGGGCGATAAGTCGGGCAGCTTCCATCATAGGACCGATTCCCGTACCGCAGTCAATTCCTCCCGTTGCCACATCAAACGCATCGAGATGACCACTGATTATCACATATTCATCCGGATATTTTGTACCCTTTATGGAAGCTACTACATTATGGTATTTCACCGGGCCAAGCTTGAAATGGTTACGAATATCAAACTCCAACCAAAACTCCCGGCGTTCTTTTGCCATCTGTTCTATAACGGCATACTGATGCTCATCCAATTTAATATCACATACTTCGGGTAAATTATCAAAAGTGGTATTCTTGTCGTTCACCAACGGCCGGTCATAGAGTGCACGCAAGGGTACGGAAGCAGACTGTATGAAACCCAGCACACCGGCTTCGCACATCTCTTTATAGAATAACCCCGGCATACGACGCAAAGGAATCGTCTTGTGATGTGCACCCTTTGTCCAATTCTCTTTCATCAATGAATCATTCATTTGTTCAATCTTCACGTTTTCCGCTTTTATCGCATTGCGAATTGAATCAGCTTTGGCAGAATGATCGACAGGCCAGCCCACATTTTTTCCCGAGACCAACACCCACGCCCCTTTCAACTGATGTCTCATACGTTTCAGCTCAGCTTCCGTTGCGGGTTCTATCAGCACATGGCCACGTTGCAGCCCTTTGGTTCCCGAAGTATAAGAAGGAGTGACAAAATGCAGATTCATCGGTTGGTCGCCCCCGATAAGGCGTCCGAACCATGGACCACGGTTAAAACCTACAGGCAACTCACCGGCTTCTTCCAAATGAGCTTCGATACCCCAACTCCTAAATTCGCGGAGCATCCATTCGGCAGCATTATCATAGGCATCAGAGCCAATGGGACGACCTCCAAAACGATTAGTCAGGACATCCAGCTGATGCATTACACGATTATCGGTCATTCCTATTTCTATTATTTTCTTCACGGCGGCAGGTTGAGCATATACATTTCCGGCATACAAAGAGGCCACCAAAAAAGACACGGCACAAAGGTTTTTCATCATAACAGTTTCGCTTTATCAATGATTAATGACTGCAAATATAAAACCTTTCATGAAACCTTATCCATTTCAAGCTCTATAAATTTCCATTTCCCCTGAATGATAATGTAATTCACACCTACATAAAAAGCTATGTCTGCATCACGCAGCCATAACTTTAAAAGAGAGTTTTATGAATTTATATAAAGTAATTGCAATCAAATGAATTCTTCGACCAAATACATCTCATTGAAAAGTGTTTGCGAGTAATCGGCAGCGTTTTTTTGCAATAAATCAAGCAACAAGTATTCTCCTCTGCGAACCCAATACACAAACTCACGCCGGGGTTCGTAAGTCTCGGCAAACTCCAGTAACCGCTCCAGTTCAAAATCATTAGAAACAATACCCGCACCACTCAAAGACGCATCGTAAGCATTACAGTCCTGTTCGATGTGTGCAGGAACCATCATAATGGGTTTTCCCAAATACATAGCTTCGCAGATGGATTCAAACCCGGCAGTGCTGGCATAGGCTTTACAACCTGCCATCTGACGCAAAAATTCCACATCATCCAACTGATAAAAAGTCAAAGTATCATCTACTTTCTTCACCGGTTCTTCCTCCCATTTATCCCAAAAGAAATGAAGCGGAATATCGGGATGCTTTTTATGCCATTCCATTATGTTCTCACCAAAACCTGAATTCACCATATATCCGTGCACATAATCCCCCTTACAAGACTCATATAATAAAACTTCCCGACGGAGTAATGGAGGAACAACACGAATGTGACACTTATCATCATCTTTCATGACACGAAAAGAAAGAGCCAATCGTTCGCGTGCTCCGATAGCAGTCAACCTGGTAAAGAATTTCAGTAATGCCACATTCAACTTTCCGACACGAGGGAATTCAAAATCTTTATGAAGAAACAAATATTGATGTCCGATACACACCTGAGGCACCGAAGGGCGAAACAATAAGTAAGTGAAACCTGTGAGCAATTCATAAAAATTAATAACCATGTCGGCTTCACTGGCTTCGATACGTTGGAAAATATAACGAATACTGTTCATGTAGACAGGCAGTTTTACCAAATTACAAGCAACACTGCGTATCAAACTCACCCGTTTGTTGGCTGGCGTAGGCGTAAAGTTCGGACTGACAAAACGTTTTACGGGTGCATGAATGCTACGGTTAAAAAATCCCGGCAAACGCCGCGAACTGCTCTTTCCCACCAACACTTCCACAACCTCGTGGCCGTTACGAAGCAAAATCTCTTCCAAAGTGATTGCCTGGGTAAGATGTCCCCTTCCCTCTCCTTGAACAATAAATAAAAATTTCATGAAGCAGCATATATTAAAAGTTTCACATTCATTCCGGTTATCTTTTAAAAACTATGCAAATATCCATGTTGTTCATTACAAGATAATGTCAAGGGAGTTACTATATGGTTAATTTAAACATTGGGAGTGTGTCAAAACTAAACCGGCCTATCCCATCGTCAGCTGTAGAGGCAGGGTTTGCCTGTCCGAAGACACAAAGCAAACTGTTTTCGGGCGAGCGGACCTCGCCCCTGCGAACCAAACGACAGCATTATCCACGTTTTAACACAACCCCAAGTCGTATTAATTATCAATATCAATCACATTAAATTTTAAGTCAAACTTGATTTCCCATCCATTGGAGAGCTTTATTTCATAGTCTTTTTTATCCTTTTCAATCCTCAGGACTTTAGCGTCTGGATAATTGGTTGACACATACTTCTGAATTTGAGCAGGAATCACATTACCCGGAACAGAGCTATATTTACAATTCACTTCTGTCCATGCTCCCCGCTTATCAAATTCCAACTTATCGCCATTCGTAAAAATTACATCATAACTTTTATCAAAGAGATCGGTTTCCATTTTAGCCATAGCTACTTTAGCAGCCGAAAAGTACTGTTTGATGAAAGTTTGAGCCGGTTGCGGTAATTGGTTAACTTGTATAGGCTTGTCATCATCGGCCATAACTACAGTTTGCAACGCGAATAAACACACTAAAAATAAAAATACCTTTTTCATAATCTGATTGTTTTATAAGTTATACATCATTGTCTTTTCTCTGATGCAAAGATTAAAAGAGATTCTGAAAAGAATTTGAAAAGAAGCACAGGAAACGCCTTTTTTACGAACTTTTTTTCATGAATTTAAAAAGTTGACCAAACTTTCCCTCTTAAATTGTTGGCACAAACAACGCTTATCATCGATTTACGACACCAAGTCATAATCTTACCTCAAAACAATGCTCCCCTTCCCGAT
>ERZ1673740.2572-NODE-2572-length-10070-cov-11.485272_pt1 | contig 10070 bp, 9 predicted proteins | sample MGYA00580221_ERZ1673740 | MGnify/ENA primary metagenome ERZ1673740 (study PRJEB41218, sample SAMN15661786) | gut metagenome | host: Homo sapiens | place: Canada: London | collected 2015-08-20/2019-03-30 | study: EMG produced TPA metagenomics assembly of...
GTCCTTGATGCCCTTTTCGTCCTTGGCCTTTACCAGAGGGTTGGTCTTGGCGTACTGCAGGCGCCACTCCTTGGGTGCATACACGAACACCCGCAGCACGTCCTTGCGCTCCCGCAGAACATAGTCACCGCAGCGGCCAAGGATCACGCAGGGGCCTTCCTCGGCCAGCTGCTTGATGATACGGCTCTGCAGAATGAACACCTGATCGCCCAGCGGCAGCTCGTTGCCCATGGTGTACAGGCTGTACAGCAGGCTGTGGGTATGCCGTTTCTCGCTGGCGGCAACAGCCTCCTCCGACAAGCCGGAGTTCTTTGCTGCCATGGTGATCAGCTCCTTGTCGTAAAGCTTGATGCCCAGTGCATTTGCCACATCCTCTGCGATGAAGCGTCCGCCGGTGCAGTACTCACGGCCCAAAGTGATGATCGTCTTTGCCATAATGTGTTCCTCCTGTTTCATATATCGCCCTGAAAAAGCTTACGGCTGTGCCGGGGCGTCCCCGGTCTGGCCATTGGCTTTGGGTTCTGTGCTCGCGGGCGCGGGCTTCGGCTTCGGCAGCCGTACCTCTGCTACCCGCATGGTGCCGGTCTGGTCCACTGCATACACACTGCAGCGCCCGCCTGCGGCCAGCAGCTCCGGCGGGAACTGTACCCCGCCGTTCTCGGTGCGGGTACAGCGCAAAAAGGTGCGGTGGGCGGTGGTGGCGTGCGCCACGCCATCGTGGGGCGCGCAGGCGATCCAGCCGGAAAAATCCTCCGGCAGGTCTGCGGGTTCTCCCCGCCGCTCAAAGTAGTAAACGCCCGGCTGGGTGCCGGCATGGAGCTCGCAGCGCAGCCGCCGGGGACGGTCGGCCTCAGCCTCCCGCTGCTTTGGCCGCAGGGCAATGGCTTTGCCGGTAAAGTAACGCATAAAATCCACCAGCGCCATGGTGCAGTTCACTGCGCCGTCGGTATCGGCGGTGGGGTCGTTCAGCAGCACAAAATCTGCCATTACGGCGTCATCGTGGCCAAAACCGCGCAGCCCCATCCACAGCCGCGTCGGGTCGCGCTGGCCGCGCACCCGCCGCTCCACCTGCACCGCCACCGAGCAGCCATCGTGGATCTGCTCCCGCAGGTCGGCAAGATCCATCCATGCCTGCCAGCAGGGATAGCCGCAGCAGCCTGCGGCGGCCGCCGCAAAGGCGGTGTTGCCGGTAGAGCGGGTGCTGCCGTCCTCCATGGCGTAAGCCACTTCTTCCGGCAGGATATCCTCGCCCCAGCGGTTCATCAGCGCCGCCATGACCAGCGGCAGATCCATCTCCCGCCCAAAGCTGGGGTCGTGGGCAGAAAGGCAGTATTCCGGCAGATAGAGCCGCCGGTTCAGCGGGTGGCCGTTGTGCTTTTCCCACGCAAGAGGACGCACCGCTGCTGCCAGCAGACGCACCGCCGGGGTGACTTTATCGTTGTTGGTGGAAAGGTTCACCTGCAATTGCACGCCGGTGCCGCCGCCCGGGGCGGCTACCGTGACGGTATCGCCCATCAAAAAGATCATGCCGTCCTCGCTGTGGCTGGACACGCTGCACCGGGGATAATCCGGTGCCCACTTGCCAAAGCTCATCCAGCCCGTCCACGCCCCTGCCGCATATACCCGGCAGCGCACCTCCACCATGGTGTCCCGGGGTGCGTGGGCGTTCCAGCTGACGTTCAGGTTGCAGAAGGCCGGCATGGCAAACTCCGGGGTGGTGTAGCTGCCGTACAAAAGGCTGCGCCCTGCCACGCTGTCCAGCACCAGTGCGCCGTTTTCCAACGCAACGTTGTCCAGCTGCCCGCGGGAAAAGGTCTCTGTCCCCTGCAGCACAAGATTATTCCGTTGTTCCATGGGACATCGCTCCTTTCCGCAGTGTCAGCGCTTATTCCTCCGGGGTGTCGTCGTCGGCGTAGTCCTCCTTGAGGGCTGCTTCCAGCGCGGCGTCCTTCATTTTACGGATGTTCTCCTCGATGTGGAACACCCGGTCGATATCACCGTACACGATCTGGCAGGACACCTCGGTGACGAACCAGAAACCGAAGATCAGCATCAGCAAAAGCCCCAGCGGCATACACAGGATCACCACGCCCCAGAACAGCACCTGCACGATGGCGGCAGCCAGTGCGTGGGGCAGAAAGGCGATCATGCAGTTGATGCTGTTTTTCAAAGTCAGGCTCAACGGCTGATCCAGCAGCACCACCTGCGGCCACATATAGGCAAACAGCATCTGGAACAGCACCAGATTGAGCACCGTAGCCACCCACAGCGGGATGCCCACGTTCGTGCCGTGGTACAGCATATTGAAGCAGAAATAGACGAGGAAGATCTGCAGCGTGACCACTACGGTGTACAGCACGCCCGGCACAAGGCTGGCTTTAAAGTTGCGCTTGAACGCCTTGCGGTAGGTCACCCACCAATAGCCCGCCTCGTCGCGCAGTGCGCGCAGGACGGTATCGTACATTCCTGCCAGTGCGGGCCCGGCCAGCAGGCCGCCCACGGCGGCGCTGCCCAGCATCACCGGCAGGCTGTTCTGCAAAAAGCCGATGTACACCAGACAGATGACCGGTGCAAACCCGATGCAGGTCAGCAGGTTTGCAAGGAACATCCCGTTCATATCACGGCCTACAAGCTCAAAAAAGCGGCCGATGCCGGTCTTGCGGGGGGCGTCCTTTTCGACACCCTTCCCGGCCTTGAAATCGTTGGCAGAAGGAAAAAGACCCATAGTAACTGCGGTACCTCTCTTACGTTTTTAACCGGCACCGCAGGCGTTTTGTCTGGAAAGTGCCATTGTGCTGGCTTTACAGATATAAATATACCCGTATTTTGTCAACTTTGCAAGATACAACCGGGCGGAATTGTAAAAAAATATTTATCTCTCCCTTTTTTGTGCAAAGTGTGCTACAATGACAATGGCATTTTTTGCAATAGGAGGAAACTATTATGAGCATTCTTCGCACCATTGCGATGTTTATTTATCTGTTCGGGTACATGATCCTGCACTACGGCATCCTGCGCCGCGCCGAGCGCGCCGCAGCCGCCGGAGATACCGCCACCGTGGAGCAGATCGTGAACCAGCATATTCCCCGCTGGAGCCGGGGCATTTTAAAGGTGACCGGTGTTTCCCTGTCGGTGGAAGGGCTGGAGAATATTCCCAAAGACCGCCCCTGCGTGTTTGTGGCGAACCACCGCAGCTACTACGACATCCCCTTGCTGCTGGCCGGGCTGGAAAAGCCCCACGGCATCCTTGCCAAGGAGGAGCTGGAAAAGATCCCCCTGCTCAACCGCTGGATGAAGCTGCTGGGCTGCGTGTTCGTGCAGCGTGACGATGTGCGTGCCTCGGTGCGGGCGCTGAACGATGCCACCGCCATCGTGGAGGGCGGCCGCAGCTTCGTCATCTTCCCCGAGGGCACCCGCTACAAGGGCGAAGAGGGCGGCGCGGGCGAGTTCAAGGCCGGCGCTTTCCGCATTGCGGTCAAGACAAGTGCCCCGGTGGTGCCGGTGGCTGTGACCGGTGCACGCGCCCTGTTTGAGAGCAATGGCAACCGCTGCCGCCCGGGCAGCGTGCGCATCAAGATCATGCCCCCCATCCAGACCGCCGGCATGAGCAAGGCCGAGCAGAAGCAGCTGCCCGATGCCGTGCGCCAGAGCATTCTGGCTGCACTGAAGTAACAGCGTTTCCCGCTCGTTTCATCACACAGGAGAACTATTTTATGGCAAGCTACCGTTACGAACGCGACATCGACCCCAAGGACCTCAAGCCCCGCAAGGAGCGGCAGTACAGCCGCAAGGAGCGCTGGGCAAACTGGTGGGACTACAACCTGAAATGGGTGCTCATCTTCGGCATTGCGGGTGCGTTCGTGGCGTACTGCTTTATCGGGCAGTATTTCCTGACCACCCACCCGGATTACAACATTGCGGTGGTCAGCCCCTACTACCTGCCCGAAGCCACCGTCACCGCCCTGCAACAGCAGCTTGCCGCCTACGGCGAGGACTGCAACGGAGACGGCAAGGTGGTGGTGAAGCTGAACCAATACACCATGGCTTTCAACAGTGAGGACTCGGACGCTTATCTGGATATGGCGGGCACCACCAAGCTTTCCACCGATATCCAAAGCTCCCTCAGCTCCATCTTTATCCTGTATGACCCCGCTGGCTTCCAGCAGACCACCGGCACGTTGCGGTATCTGGACGGCCACCTGCCCAAGTCCGACGCCGACAGCGACTGGTGGAACATGGTCTACCGCTGGACGGACTGCCCGGTGCTGACCGGGATGGAGCTGGGCAGCTACACCTCGGACGCGGTGCAGAGCGCCAGCGGCGACAGCCAGCAGCTGCTGGCAGATTACTATATCGGCATCCGGGGCGCATGGCTGAAGGAATCCGCTTCCCTGCTGGAAAACAGCGAGACCCTTTGGGCAAACCTGACCGCCGGGGCGGTTTCCACCGCCGGGGAGGGGCACTAAAGATGCGCTTCCGCATCAAAGCCGGCGGCCCTGCCGCCCGGTTCACCTTTGACCGCACTCCAAAACCCCAGCCGCCCGCGCCGCCCCGTCCCCGCGCCGCAGACCTTGATAACCCCTATGGGCGCTATTACGGCAAAGCCCGCAGCTGGGAGGATATTTTAAAAAATAAATGATCAAACTCCCCCAGTCATTTCGCTTACGCTCAATGACAGCCCCCTCGGAGATGGGGCCTTTGGCATAGAGGTAAAGTTTGCCTTCTCGCCAGAGGCTCCCTCCCAGAGGGAGCTGGCAAAACCGTCAGGTTTTGACTGAGGGAGTTCTGTTTCAACGCACCCACCGTTCGTTTTCCCTGCTTTTCAGGGCGCAAAAACGGACTGTGGGTGCGTTTCTGTTTTCTATTTTCGTCTTTTTACCCATGGCTGATTTGAAATTTTCTCCACCCTCAAATGGAGGGCGGTTTGTTGTTTCCCTGTCCCGGTTATGGTATACTTACTAGGTATCCCCGCAAAAACCGACCAAAAAGGATGTGACCCCCATGGACGCACTGGAACAAGCCCGTGCCGAGATCGACACGGTGGATGCGCAGCTGGCTGCGCTGTTCGAGCGCCGGATGGCTGCTGTTTTACAGGTGGCCGAATATAAGCGGGCGCACGGCCTGCTCATCTACGATGCCGCCCGGGAGGCCGCCGTGCTGGAAAAGGCCGCAGCCCGCATTCAGCAGCCTGCGCTGCGCCCTTACTATAAAGACCATGTCCAGCACATGATGGATGTCGCCAAGCAGTACGAAGCCGCTGTGCTGGGGCAGAGCCGCGCCGCCTATCAGGGAGTGGAAGGTGCATTTGCCCACATCGCCCTCAAGGCGCTGTTCCCCCACGCCGAAGCCGTGAGCTATTCCACGTGGGACGAGGTATTCGAGGCCGTGGCCGCGGGCGAAGCCGCCCACGGCGTAGTGCCCTTTGAAAACAGCCACGCCGGGGACGTTTCCGCCGTGCTGGACCTGTGTTATAACCACCCGGAGCTGTGGGTGGTGGATGTGTACGACCTGCCCATCTCCCAGAACCTGCTGGTGCTGCCGGGCACCCAGCTTTCCCAGCTGCGCACGGTGTACAGCCACCAGCAGGCCATTGCCCAGAGCGAGACCTTTTTAAAGCAGTTCCGTCTGCCCGCCACCGCCATGGCCAACACCGCCATGGCTGCAAAGTTTGTGGCTGAAAGCAAAGACCCGACAAAGGCCGCCATTGCCAGCGCCGAGACTGCCGCCCTGTACGGGCTGGAAATTCTGGTGCCTAACATCAATACCGACGGCGACAATACCACCCGGTTCATCGTGCTCAGCCGCGAAAAGCCCACGGCGGGCAACCGGTTCTCGCTGCTGTTCACTGTGGACAATAAGCCCGGCAAGCTGGCGGAGGTGATTCAGGTCATCGGTGCCAGCGGCTTCAATATGGAGTCCATCAAGAGCCGCCCCATGCCGCACGTCCCCTTTGAATATTATTTTTACGTAGAGCTGGTGGGCGATGCCGCCGCCGGCGAGACCGCCGCGCTGCTGCGCGAGCTTGACCGCACCTGCCGGACGGTGCGGCTGTTAGGAGTGTATACAAAATGAGTGATTTTATCGGAACCAAGCTGACCATGAATCTGGGCGAGCGCAGCTACGACATCATCGTTAAGCGCGGCTCGCTGGAAAACCTGTACCAGTTCGCCCGGCTGGACCGCCGGGTGGCGGTGGTCACCGACAGCGGTGTGCCCGCACAGTACGCACAGATGGTAGCCGACCAGTGCAAGGACGCCGCCATCATCACCGTGCCGCAGGGCGAAGCCAGCAAGAGCTTTAAAATTCTGGAAACTGTGCTGCGGCAGATGCTGGACTTCGGCATGGGGCGCGGCGACCTTGTGGTAGCCGTGGGCGGCGGCGTGGTGGGCGACCTTGCCGGGTTTGCCGCTTCCATCTATATGCGCGGCATTGATTTTATCAACTGCCCCACCACCACCCTTTCCATGATCGATTCCTCCATCGGCGGCAAGACCGCCGTGGATCTTGGCGATACCAAAAACATCGTGGGTGCTTTCTGGCAGCCCAAACTGGTCATCGTGGACCCGGACACCCTGTCCACCCTGCCCCGCCGCCACTTCATCAACGGTCTGGCCGAGGCGGTCAAGGCCGGGCTTCTGGCCGACCCGGAGCTGTTCTCCATCTTTGAAAAAGAGGACGTGGACGACCGCATCGGCGAGATCATCTGCCGCAGCCTGCGCTTTAAAAAGAGCATCGTGGAGCAGGACGAGACCGAGCAGGGGATGCGCAAGGCGCTGAACTTCGGTCACACCATCGGCCACGGCATCGAAGCCGTGAAGGGCATCAAGGGACGCCGCACCACCGGCCTGTTCCACGGCGAGTGCGTGGCGCTGGGAATGCTGCCCATGATCGAATCCAAGGCGCTGCAAAAGCGGGTGCGCAATGTGTACCGCCGTTTGGGTCTGCCCACCCGCACCGCCTACGATAAGGAAAAGGTGCTGGCCGAGATGCTGCACGACAAAAAAGCGCAGGGCGGGCAGATCACCATCATCAAAGTGCCCGGCCTTGGCTGCTGGCGCGCCGAGACCATCCCTGTGGAGGGGCTGCGCCCGCTGCTGGGCATGGAGGACTGACCCATGAAAAACACCTTTGGCAGCGACCTTTCGCTGACCATCTTCGGCGAGAGCCACGGCCGCGCCGTGGGCGCGGTGCTGGACGGCATGGCCGCCGGTGTGCCGGTGGACGAGAGCTTCCTCGCCGTCTGCATGGATAAGCGCCGTGCCCGGGGCGACGGCCTTTCCACCCCCCGGGTGGAAGCGGACGCGGTGCAGCTGCTGTCCGGTGTGGTAAACGGCCACACCACCGGCACCGCTATCGCCCTGATGATCGAAAACCAGAACACCCGCAGCGGCGACTACGCCAAGACCGCCGACCTGCTGCGCCCCGGCCACGCGGACTTTACCGCCTATGCCAAGTACCACGGCTTTCAGGATGCCCGGGGCGGCGGGCACTTTTCCGGCCGGGTGACCGCCGCCCTTGTGGCAGGCGGCAGCATCGTGCTTGCCGCATTGCAGCGGGCAGGCATTGATATCACCACCCACATTGCCCGGTGCGCGGATCTTGCCGATACGCCCTTTGCGCTGGACGACCCCGCCGCCCTTGCGGCACAGGCGGAGACGCTTGCCAGTAAGACCGAGGGCTTTGCGGTGCTGGATGCCGCCGTGGAAGAACCCATGAAAGCCGCCATCCGCGCCGCAGGTGCCGAGGGCGACAGCGTAGGCGGCGTGCTGGAAACTGCCATCCTCGGCCTGCCCGCCGGCATCGGCGAGCCCTACTTTGACAGCGTGGAAAGCGAGATCGCCCACTTGGCCTTTTCCATCCCGGCGGTCAAGGGCATCGAGTTCGGCACCGGCTTCGGTTTTGCCGGGCTGCGCGGCTCGGAAGCGAACGACGCCTTCCGCATGACGGCAGAGGGCGCGGTGGTCACCGCCACCAACCACAACGCGGGCATCAACGGCGGCATTGCCAACGGTATGCCGGTAGTGTTCCGCACCGCCGTCAAGCCCACCCCCAGCATCTACAAGCAGCAGGACACGGTGGACTATATCGCCAAAAAGGACGCACAGCTGTCCATTCAGGGACGGCACGACCCCTGCATCGTGCCCCGGGCCGCCATTGTGCAGACCTGCGCCGCCGCCCTTGCGGTGGGCGATCTGCTCACCGCCCGGTACGGTGCCCGGTGGATGACCGACCCCACCGGCTACCGGAAGGAGGACTGAGATGGAATACGGACTGATCGGCGGTAAGCTGGGACACTCCTACTCCAAGACCATCCATGAGCTGCTCTGCGGGTACAGCTACGAGCTGTGCCCCCTGCCCACCGAGGCAGACGCCCGCGCCTTTTTGCAGCGGCGGCAGTTCAAGGCCATCAACGTGACCATCCCCTACAAAAAACTGGTGATGGAGTACTGCTCCTTCATCGACCCCCGCGCCCGCGCCATCGGCGCGGTGAACACGGTGGTAAATAAAAATGGCCTGCTCTACGGCTACAACACCGATTATCTGGGCTTTGCCCACCTGTGCGAAGCCCACGGCGTGGAACTTGCGGGCAAGACCGTGCTCATCTTGGGCACCGGCGGCACCCACAACACCACCCGCGCGGTGGCACTGGATAAGGGCGCTGACAAGGTGCTGACAGTCAGCCGCACCCCCGACCCGGAAAAGGGCGAGCTGAGCTACGCCGAAGCCGTGCACAGCGGCGCACAGGTGGTGTTCAACACCACACCCGCCGGGATGTACCCCAACGTGGGTGTGTGCAGTCTGGACGTCGCCGCCATGCCCGGGCTGGAAGCCGTGGTGGACGTGGTCTATAACCCCAACAAGACCGAACTCATTCTCCGCGCCGAGGAAGCCGGTATGCCGGTGGCCGTAGGCGGGCTGGAGATGCTGGTGGCACAGGCGGTGTACGCCGCCGAATACTTCCTTGGCCGCAAGTTCGAGGACGCCCCGGGCGAGGTGCGGCGCATTACCGCCGCGCTGCGCCGCGAGACGCTGAACATCGCCCTTGTGGGAATGCCCTCCTGCGGCAAATCCACCCTTGGCCGCCTGCTGGCAAAGCAGCTGGGCAGACCCCTTGTGGATCTGGACGAAGAGATCGTCAAGGCAGACGGGCGCAGCATCCCGGATATCTTTGCCGCCGAGGGCGAAGCGGGCTTCCGCGCAAAGGAAGCCGCGCAGATCGCCCGCTTTGGCAAGGAAAAGGGGCTTGTGCTCTCCTGCGGCGGCGGCGCGGTGAAGCGGGCAGAGAATGTCCGCGCCCTGCGCCAGAACGGCGTGGTGCTGTTCATCGACCGGCCGGTGGAAGCGCTGGCTGTGGGCGGCAACCGCCCGCTTTCTTCCAGCGCCGAGGCGCTGCGCACCATGGAAGCCCAGCGCCGCCCGCTGTACCTTGCCGCCGCAGATGCGGTGATTTCTAACACCGGCACGCTGGCCCAGACGCTGGCAGCTGCACAGGAGGCACTGGATGAAATTTTTGATTCTTAACGGGCCAAACATCAATCTGGCGCGCTGGTCTGAGCCCGGCGTACCCGGCGAAGTGGACTACACCGGCCTGATGGACTATGTGCAGGCGGGCTGCGACCAGCTTGGCATCGAGACGGACATCTGCCAGTCCAACCACGAGGGCGACCTCATCGACGAGATCCAGTCCGCCCCCGGGCGGGTGGACGGCATCGTGCTGAACCCCGGCGGCTACGCCCATTACAGCGTAGCCATTCTGGACGCGCTGCGGCTGTGCAGCGTGCCCGCCGTAGAGGTGATGCTGGACGCCCCGGACGAGCGCGAGCCCTTCCGCAAGACGGACGTGGTGTCCTTTGGCTGTCAGGGACATTTTATCGGAGAAGGCCCGCAGGGCTACCTGCACGCCTGCATCTGGCTGGCGCAGCTGCTACGCACCGACGGCTCCAGTAAGGCACATATCGTGATGTAAAACGCCCAAGGGCAGCCCTCCTCGCCCTCTCCGTCACGGCTTACGCCGTGCCACCTCTCCCAAAGGGAGAGGCCTTGGCAGTACGGTAAAGTTTCCGGTTTTG
>ERZ1673740.2576-NODE-2576-length-10061-cov-4.906656_pt1 | contig 10061 bp, 10 predicted proteins | sample MGYA00580221_ERZ1673740 | MGnify/ENA primary metagenome ERZ1673740 (study PRJEB41218, sample SAMN15661786) | gut metagenome | host: Homo sapiens | place: Canada: London | collected 2015-08-20/2019-03-30 | study: EMG produced TPA metagenomics assembly of...
AAAGGTATTTATGCTATTTGGTTTTGGAGGAAAAAAGATGTTGACCGATAACTTCTGTATGGGTTGTCTGAGAGAGCTTGGGGAAGATAAGGTTTGTCCCCATTGCGGTTTGCATGCGGATTTCGTTCAGGAATCTCCGCTTCTGCCGCTTAGAACTGTTATCAACGACAGATATATTATAGGTAAAGCCATTTCAACCGGAGGAGACGGTGTAACATATATCGCATGGGACCGTGAACGCAATGTCGCGGTAGCCGTAAGAGAGTTCCTTCCGCTGGAGCATATAATCCGTGAATTCGGTGATAGGGCAATAACCGTTAAAAAGGACAGTTCTCTTGTGGTTCACGACGGTATAATGGCGTTTTTGGAGCTTTGGCGCAAAATCGCAAGACTTCGTGATCTCTCGGCGTTAAAGCCCGTTGTTGACATAGTTACCGAAAATAATACTGCGTACTCCGTTTCCGAATACATAGAGAGCATAACGCTGCGCGATTTTCTTTTGAAGAGCCGCACGGGCTATCTCGGCTGGGATCAGGCAAAGACGCTTTTGATGCCTGTGCTTTCAACTCTTGCCACAATGCACGAGGCAGGAATTTATCACCTTGGTATTTCACCAAACACACTTCTTTTGGGTCGTGACGGTAAGCTCAGACTCACGGGCTTTATGATATCCGACGCGCGACTCACAAATACCGACTTTAACGCCGAGCTTGTAAAGGGTTATGTTCCCTATGAACAGTATGACCCGAACGGCAAGGTAGGCGCTTGGTCTGATGTATATGCGTTTACGGCAGTTGTTTACAGAACACTTATAGGAAGCACTCCCGACGATTCGAGTGAGCGCGTGGTGAACGATAAGCTTTTAATTCCGGCAAAATTCGCCGAGGTTCTTCCTGCATATCTTGTCAGTGCCATACACAACGGTCTTCAGCTTCAGCCCGAGGACAGAATAAGAACCGTTGATGATCTCCGTGAGCAGCTTTCCGGAAGTCCGAGCACCATGGCGACAAATAAAATAAAATATGAAACTCCCATAGAGGATGCTCCCAAAAAACAGGATCAGCCTACAACAACCGCGGATGAGGAGGCGGAGCGTAAGCGCCGCGAAAAGCTGCGTCGTGAGCAGGAACGAAAACAGGAACAGACCAAAACTCTGCTCATAACCTTTGGGATTTGCGTTGCAATAGGGCTTGTGGTTCTCGGCGGCTGGCTTTTTGCTACCCGTGAAAAGGCGCAAAAGGACAATACAACTCCTACGGAGGAGGTTTCGCTTGTCTCCGTTCCCAATTTTGCGGGGCAGAGCTATACAAGAATTTCGACAGACGAGGTTCAAAATCAGCGCTTTAAGATTACGGCCAAATATGAATATAACAATAAGGTGAACGTAGGATATATTATTTCTCAGAGCATAGAAGAGGGCCAGCAGGTTCCCTACGGCACTGAGCTTGTGCTTACTGTCAGCAAGGGCACGGAGTATATTGATATACCGGATGTTTCCGGCAAGGATTACGCCGATGCGGAAAAAACTCTTACGGATGCCGGATTTACTGTCAAAAAGGTTGAAAAATCAAATGACGGAACACATCAGGCAGGCAAAGTAATAGCCTCCACTCCGAGTGCCGGCACATCGGCAGAGAGCGGCAGCGAAGTGTATCTTCAGGTTTGGGGTGCGGCTCCGACAACAACCTCGGCGTCAACTACAAAATCCTCAAACGGATTCGGTATAGATATTCCGAGAATAAGTGATATCTTTTGATACAAATCTATATGAGGCTTAAATAAAACCAAAGGACTGCAAGGCATAATTCCTTGCAGTCCTTTTTTATGCTTTAATCTTTTCTTACTTTTTTATTTCGGCGACAAGAAGGTTGATTTTCTCAGCCAGAGCCTTGATTTTAGGGTCGTCCTTGCTTACGGGAAGCATCGGAAGTCTCGGAATACCGCAGTCTATGCCGTACCTGAGAGTCATAACCGCTTTGCACGCTCCGTACAGAGAGCCGAATGACAAAAGCTCGTAAATGCAGTCGTTTATTTTTGTCTGCATTTTTTTTGCGTTTTCTATATCACCGGTTTCTATAAGCCTTGTGAGCTCAAGATAAAGCTCCGGCATGGTGCCGTATGTACCGCCTATGCCTGCCGTTGCGCCCATAAGCCTGCCGGCAAGCAGCTGCTCGTCCGGACCGTTGAATATGACAAAATCGGGTCCTGCGATTTTTCTGAATCTCTCCGTCTGGCAGGTGCTTTCCGAGGAGTTTTTTATGCCGATAACCTTTTCTTTCTTTGCCATTTTTTCAAAAAGCTCAAAAGACAAATCATACCCGGTAAGCTGTGGGATATTGTATATGAAGAACGGAAGCTCCGTGGAATCCATTATTGTGTCCCAATGCTTTTCGATTGAAGCCTCCGAAAGTCTGTAATATACGCTCGGAACAGCCGAGACGGCAGAAACGCCTATTTTTTCGGCATGGCGTGCCAAAATGCACGCTTCCTTTGTGGACGCGGCTCCGACGTGTACAATAACGGCCATATCGTCTCCGGCGGCCTCTTTAACAGCCTCTGCTACCTGCATTCTCTCTTCGGTGCTCAGTAAAAAGCCTTCTCCGGTGGAGCCGCAGGCATATATTCCGTTTACCCCCAGCTGTTTGTATTTTGTCACAAGGGCTTTTATCGCGTCTGTGTTTATGTTGTCATTTTCGTCGTATATTGCGTTTAAAGCGCAAAAAACCCCTCTGTAAATCGAAGTATCGTATTTCATGGTATTATAATCACTCCAAAATGCATTTTTATATATTATATTACCGTATTGCAACCAAAACAATGCTTTTTTGTTTTTGTATTGTATTTTTTATGAATCGGAAATATAATATAGTAAATTTGATATTTTACAAAGGATGAAAAGACTTGACTAACGAGGAAGTTTTGAAGAGAATAAAAGGCGGTCTTATAGTGTCGTGTCAGGCGCTTAGCACCGAACCGCTCTGCGACCCGTACATAATGTCCATGATGGCGTATGCGGCTAAAGAAGGCGGAGCCGTAGGAATACGTGCCAACACTACGGTTGATATAGAGGCAATCAAGAAAAAGGTGGATTTGCCTATTATCGGAATAATAAAAAAAGACTATGAGGGCAGCGACGTCTATATAACTCCGACCGAAAAAGAGGTTGAGGAATTGGTGCGAACGGGCGTCGATATAATTGCCGTTGACGCCACAAAGCGTATGCGTCCGGGTAATATAACATTTGAAGAATTCTTTAAAAATATACGCAGTAAATATCCGAATCAGCTTTTTATGGCCGATACATCATGCTTTGAAGAGGGAAAAAAAGCTTTGGAGCTCGGATGCGATCTTTTGGGCACAACTATGTGCGGCTATACCGAGTATACAAAGGGGCATTCGCTTCCGGCACTTGATTTAATAGAGCGATACAGCAAGGAGCTTCGTGCAAGAGTGGTTGCCGAGGGCGGAATTTGGGTACCGGAGCAGCTTGAGGCCGCATATAAGAGCGGAGCTTATACGGCAGTTGTCGGTACCGCCATAACAAGGCCGAGAGATATTACAAGACGTTTTGTAAATGCCCTCAAGACATTAGATGAATAAAATGCGAAAGGGTTAAAATGAAAATCTTAGCTATTGATATAGGCGGAACAGCCATTAAATACGGTATTACAGACGAAAATTTTAATGTCTGTGAATTCTATGAAATACCGTCCGAGGCAAAACTCGGCAGAGATCATCTTATGCTGAAGGTGCTCAGCATCGTAGGTACATATTACGGCAGCGTTGACTGCGTCGGAATCAGCACCGCGGGTCAGGTGAATTCCGAAGAGGGCAGGATAATCTTCGCAAACGAGAGTATCCCCCACTATACGGGCACCGAAATCAAAAAGATGATAACGGAAAAATATGATCTACCGGTTGTTGTTGAGAATGATGTAAATTCCGCCGCGACGGCTGAAGCTGTGTTCGGCAGCGGCAAAGGCTCAAACGACTTTCTTTGCCTGACTTACGGAACGGGAGTCGGCGGAGCGGTTTGGCTCGGCGGTAAGCTTTACACGGGCCATGATTTTTCAGCGGGCGAATTCGGGCACATCGTCACACATACGGGCGGCTTGCGCTGTAATTGCGGCAATAACGGGTGCTATGAGATGTATGCTTCCACATCGGCGCTTATCAGAATGGTCAGGGAGGGCACCGGAAAAGAGCTTACGGGGCGTGAAATTTTCGAGCCGCAAAATTTTCATAATACTGCAATAAGAGCGATAATAGATAATTGGATAGACGAAATAGTGGGTGGTTTGTCTACGCTCATTTTCATATTTAATCCGGCTGTCATAATCCTCGGCGGCGGTATTATGAATGAGGATTATATAATCTCCGAGATTGATAAGCGTATTCATTCAAAGGATATAAGAAGCTTTAAAACCGTGCAAATCAAAAAAGCCATGCTCAAAAATCGCGCAGGAATGCTCGGAGCGGCATATCTTGCCAAGAAAAATTTTGATAAGCTGCCGAAAAACTAAAAAACATTTCCGAACGAGGGCGTTTCCGTTTCTGCTATGTGCTCGAAACGGTAGATGCTCTCGCGGCATTTTTCAATAAGCTCATCGTAATCTTTATCTGTACTGAGCTGTCGTATCTGCTTCATAAGCATCATAAGCTCATCCATTTCGCTGTGATTGGTGTAAACGCCGAGCAGCGGACTTTTTTTATCCCACATTTTTTCCGTATCGTCGCATTTCCTTTTCGTCTCGTCGGCGTCACCGTTTTCCGCCGCTCTTATGACCTCGTTTACCGAGCAGCTCATATTACTGCAAATGCTTTTCAGATTTACATACCCGCCTATCGAAATTGCTATTCCCGTAACGAGCATACATACGGCAATTATCAGTCTTTTCATTTTTCCTTGTCCTTTTTTAATATATTTATGTTGCCGTCCTTGTCAAGTGTCATAAGCATTACATCTTCTTCGTTTAGATGCTTGTCCTTTAGGATAGCTTTTATTTTGTCGCTGTCGGTATTACATTCGGCAAAATCGGTTTTGATTATTCTTCCGTCGCTTATGACTATACACGGAAGAGAGCTTTTCGGAGTATTTATTTTCAGCTCGCTCTTTGTGGCGGGCTGATTTTCTTTTTTGAGCAGAACGCTTAACGTGCCGTCCGTCTCAACTATGGCATATTGCACCTCCGATATATCAAAAATATCTTTTTTGCGCAGAGCCTCCGCAAGGTCGTCTGTTGTAAACCTAAGCTCCTTGAGCTTCTTGGCGTTGAGCTTACCGTCGCGAATGACAATAACCGGATTGCCCTGCATTACCGAGCGGAATTTAATGCTTTTCATACCTATGAAGGATACGAGCATTTCAAATCCGGAGAGTACAAAAACAGGTATAATAGTATTGACGAGAGGGATTTCCGTGTCCTGCATCGGTATTACTATTATCTCAGACAAAAGTATGGTAATTACAAGCTCGGCAGGCTGCAATTCTCCTATTTGACGTTTTCCGAGAACGCGCATTGTAAAAATTATCAGAATGTAAAGTATCAAAGTGCGAAACAGAGTTATCAGCATAATTTCACCCACACTTATGTTGTCCTTTTTTTGCCGAATATAAACTTTTCTTTCGGAAATAACATAAACGGTGATAAAAATGAGCAAGTGGTTTAAAAAGGAAGTAAAAAAAATAACCGATCCCGTCGCTCCGGAGCCGGCCGAAAAAACTCGCGTGTCGAAAAGCATCACCGAGAATACAATCTGTTTAAAGAGTCGGTTCGGAAACAGCTTTGATATATTGTATAAGGAAATATCGCTTAAGGGCAACAAGGCACTTTTTGTTATGGCGGACGGTATGTGCAATAATATGCAGGTGATATGGCAGGTTATAGGTCCTGTTTTGTTTGCGCCGAATATGCCGAATGAGCCGTCAAGGCAGGCTGATTATATCCGTGACCGGATAACCACGGGAGCCGACCAGTCGCAGACATACGATTTGGACGAAGCGATAACCGATGTATTGTCGGGACTTATAGTTCTCTTTATCGACGGAGTTGATTTTTGCCTTGAATTCGGCGTGCAGGGCTTTCCGAAAAGAAGCGTTGATGATGCAAAGACCGAGGTGCAGGAGAGAGGCTCGCATGAGGGGTTTACGGAGAGCTTCAAGGATAATGCGGCACTTTTACGCCGCAGAGTCCGTTCGCCGATAATGAAATGTGAAACGCTGACTGTCGGTACAACAAGCAAAACGAGAATTTGCGTCTGCTATATGTCGGACAGAGCGTCACAAGAGACAGTGGACAATATTAAGGCGCGTCTTAAAAAGGCAAAGCTCGATATGGTACTCGGCAGCGGTTACATTGCACCGTTTCTCGATACACAAAGCACCTCGTTTTTTTCGGGCGTCGGTACCACCGAACGCCCGGATGTTGCCTGTGCTGAAATGGCGGAGGGGAGAGTTGTACTGCTCGTTGACGGTACGCCGTTTGCGCTGATTGTACCGTATTTGTTTGTCGAAAACTTCCAATCCATGGATGACTATAACTACCGTCCGTATTATGCCGTGTTTATAAGGACGCTGAAATTTATATCTTTTTTGATAAGTGTGTTTTTTCCCGGTATTTATGTTGCGGTATGTACCTTCCATCAGGAGGTTTTGCCGTCGTCAATGCTGTATGATATGGCGGTGCAGGAGAGTATGACGCCGTTTCCCGTTATGGTAGAGGCTATCTTCATTCACTTTTTATACGAGGTTATGCGTGAAGCGGGGCTTCGTATGCCAAAGGCCGTCGGCCACGCCGTTAGTATAGTGGGAGCACTTGTAATCGGCGATGCCGCGGTGACGGCGGGACTCATAGCCGCACCGATGCTGATAGTTGTGGCCATGACCGCAATCAGCTCGTTTGTTGTATCACAGCTGTATCAGCCCGTTTCGGTGTTGAGATTTTTGTTTATGATAATAGGAGGTATAACCGGCTTTTACGGCATAGTTCTCGGCTTCGGTGTTTTGCTTGTGAATATCTGCGCGATAAATCCATATAAGGTACCGTATACCTCGTCGATTTCTCCGTTTACGCCGGGCTCCGTAAGAGACACGATATTGAGGTTCGGGTGGCGCAGACTCGGTAGGCGTGAGCTCAATATCGATAAGATGAAGAGGTAGTATATGAATTTGAAAGCCAAAATAAGCTCAGGGCAGTTTTTCTCTCTGCTGCTCTTATCAAGGTTTATATCCGTGCTCACATAGTCGCCGATTTATAACGCGGGGCTCAATTCATCCGATTATCTTATCGCCGGCGTCATAGGGATGATAATGGTGCTTTTTTCATGTCTGCCGCTGGCGCTGATATATAAGAGCAACGATAATCGCAGTGTGCTTGACATAGCGTATGAGATTTCACCGCTTTATTCAAAGATAATATCGGTTTTATATATATTGCTTTTCTTATTTTACGCTTTTTCAACGCTTTCGAGGCTTGACCTTTTTTCGGGTACGGTAATTTTTCGAGAGTCTGATACAAAGGTGTTCGTGGTTCTTTCGGTACTTCTTGCCTGCTATTCCGCGTACTTGGGGCTTGAGGCTCTCGGAAGAGCCGGGGCCATATCGCTTTTTGTATTTTCCGTATCATTTGTGTTTATAATTGTGACAATGCTGTCAAAGCTTGATTTGAACAATTTTTCTCCCGTTTTTTACGACGGAGCGGGACGTGTGATATTCGCCGGACAAACCATGGCGGTGAGAACGATAGAGCCTGCCGCAATGGCGGTGCTCTTTCCGAGGGTCAGCGGAAACAAAAAAAGAGGCTTTTTTATATGGATGTCGGTACTTGCGGCGTTTTTGGAAATTGTGTTTTTCTTCGTTTTTTCGGGACTCGGAGATTATGCCATGACCCAGCTTTTCCCGATACATTCAATAGCCGTGCTGTCCGAATTCAGCGTTTTTCAGCGTATTGACGTAATACTCACGGGTGTGTGGATACTCTCTGCTTTTATCAAAATCAGCTTTATGCTCTATTTGTCGTCATATATAGCAAGCCGTTCATTCTCGGCGAAATATAAAAAAATATATATATTTGCTTTCGGAGCGGCTGCCGTAATATTGCAGTTTGTTGTTTCGAGAAATGTTACAGGCTTTTTGATTTCGACAAGCAACGATATAAGGAGCGTACTATTTTATGTTGTTGTGATATTTATTCCGCTTTTGACGTTCGCTCTCGGGAAATTTAGAAGAAAGGAACAACGCAATATATGAAAAAAATCGCCGCACTTTTATTAACGGCTGTTATGATGCTGACATTTTCTTCATGCGCATCGACAGAGCTTGAGCTTAAAAACCGCATAATCGTGGAGGCGATAGGAATAGACTATTGCGATATCGGAGTGCGTGTGACCGTACAGTTTTTAAACGCCGACCAGTCAAGCAACCCGAATAACGGCGGCACTCCGGACGATATAGTGAAGAATATGACCATAGACTCACAAAATATATCCTCCGCAATTCAGAGTATTTCAAAGACGCTCGGCAAGCTACCCATGATGTCTCAGAACCGTGTTATTATTTTCGGAAATGAAGCGGCAAAAGCCGGCGTCGGCAAAGCTCTTGATTATTTCGTGCGAAATTCCGATAACCGTGCTACCGTCTATGCGGCTGTTGCCGAAGATACCGCAGGACAGATCTTGCGTGCCGAAATGGGGCAACGGGTCATTCCCGCAAAGGAGCTGTCTAATGTACTTTCCTCGTCAAAGTATAATTCCGTAACCGCCGAGAGAGCTTTTTATCAGTTCGTGAACGGCGTTACCGACAAGACCTCATCGGCATTTCTTCCGATAATCGCGATAGAACAAAATGAAAAAGACGACGATGGTGGCGAGGACGGCCGAAAGGATTCTGCCAGGCCCGTGGTCAGGGGAGCTGCGCTGTTTAACGGCGATAAGATGGAAAACGTTCTGCCGCAGGACAATGTTCCGGCACTTTTGATGCTGTGTAATGACTTTAACAACGGCTCTCTTACGGCTGTGCTTGACGACGGTACACGCGTCGGCATTTTGCTGACTAAGTCAAAAACCAAGATAAAAACATCTGTGAAAAACGGATGCCCGAGCTTTGATATTTCTGTCGATTGCGTTGCAGATTGTACCGAGACGTCAAAAATTATGAATGAAGCATTCACTCCGGAGGTGGCGGAAAATATAAAAACGGCCTTAGAAAAAGCCGTCCGAAAAAATATTGACGATACCGTAAAAAAGTGCTTTGCCGAATTTAATAAGGATCCGTTCGGATTTGATAAGAGGGTAAAAAGAGCCGACGCCGAATACTATAGGGCTGAATCGGATAACTGGAAAAGCGTTTTGCAAAAGGCCGTGTACAGCGTAACCGTAAATGTGAAGCTTCGCCGCGCCGGAGACGAAAATATGGTTCCGGGCAGTTGACAGAGAGGAATAACAACGGTAAAATTAAAATATGAATACTTTTGATAAAATATATGAGCAGGTAAAGAAAATACCGTACGGCAGGGTCGCAACCTACGGTCAGATTGCGCTTCTCGCCGGTAATCCGCGATGGTCGCGCGTAGTCGGATACGCTCTTCACGTAAATCCCGACCCCGAAAATGTGCGCTGTTACCGCGTGGTAAACAGATTCGGCGAGGTGTCAAAGGCGTTTGCGTTCGGCGGCGAAAACGAGCAGATACGGCTTCTTAAAAGCGAGGGCGTCGAGGTAGACGAAAACGGCAGAGTCGATTTAAAAAAATACGGTATGGTATGAAATTTAAAAATCCGCAGGCACTTTTTTCGGTGCGAGCGGATTTTTATTTATGTATGTTTGTTTTTTCTGAATTGTTTTGGGGTTTGAGCCTTGTACTTCTTGAATGTTTTGACAAAATAGCTCAGGTCGTTGTATCCGCAGTTGAGAGCAATATCCGTAACGAGGTCGTCCGTGTACAAAAGCTGCTCCGCCGCACATTCTATTCTGTAATAATTGAGGTATTCAATAGGCGTTTTGCCGGTCATTTCGGAAAAGAAACGGCAAAAATATTTGGGTGACATATCGGCGGCTTCTGCGAGGT
>ERZ1673740.2582-NODE-2582-length-10041-cov-8.040657_pt1 | contig 10041 bp, 8 predicted proteins | sample MGYA00580221_ERZ1673740 | MGnify/ENA primary metagenome ERZ1673740 (study PRJEB41218, sample SAMN15661786) | gut metagenome | host: Homo sapiens | place: Canada: London | collected 2015-08-20/2019-03-30 | study: EMG produced TPA metagenomics assembly of...
TGTTGCTCAGGAACTTATAAATAAAGTTAAATCAAAGTGTTGCGGAATTAAGGAACGACTAAAATCAGTCAGTATGATGCTGTTCCTAATGGGAGCCTCTACCGGAGCAGCGTATGCGGTTAGCAATCCCGGCATAACCGATGTGAAAATTGCACAGCAAGACGGAGCTTGTACCGGTATTGTAAAAGATGCAACCGGTGAAACCGTCATTGGAGCTTCAGTAGTAGTAAAAGGTACTACTAACGGAACAATCACCGGAATTGATGGTGACTTCTCTTTATCTAACGTGAAGAAGGGAGATATTCTGCAAATCTCTTTCGTGGGTTATATTACTCAGGAAGTGAAATGGAACGGTACTCCTCTGAACATCATCTTAAAAGATGATACTCAGACTTTGGAAGAAGTAGTGGTAGTAGGTTACGGTACACAGAAGAAAGTAAATCTGACCGGTGCAGTAGCAATGGCAGAAAGCGATGTTTTGGAGGACCGCCCTATCGCTAACTTGGCTCAAGGTTTGCAAGGTGCAATTCCCAACTTGAACATTTCGTTTGCCAATGGTAACCCTAACTCAAGCACAAGTATCAACGTCCGCGGTCTTACATCATTGAACGGTGGTTCTGCATTAATCTTAGTAGATGGTGTAGAAACCAATGATATTTCTCTGCTTAACCCGCAGGATATTGAAAGTATCTCAGTGTTGAAAGATGCTTCTTCTGCAGCCGTATATGGTGCACGTGCAGCATTCGGCGTTGTATTGATTACAACTAAAAAAGGTAAAAAGGGAGAGAAAGTTACTTTCAACTATAACAATAACTTCTCATGGTCGGCACCTTCACGCATGGCCAAGGGATTACCGGCAGACCAATGGTTGCGCGCCATGAATGTAGAGTCCAACAATACCAGCGGTACTCAGTATTGGAGTGACGAACTTATTGCTGCCGTAGAAGAACGCATGAAAGATCCCAGCCTTCCTACTGCTTGGGAAAACACGCAGGGAAATAAATTCACCGCTAATGGAGAATGGGCTTATGCCGGTAACACAGACTGGCTGGATGTATTGTTTAATGATGCAGCCTTCATGCAACAGCACAACGCCAGTGTTCGTGGCGGTTCTGAAAAGACCTCTTACTATGGTTCGGTAGGTTATAAAGGACAAGACGGTTTGCTGGCTTATGGAACAGACCATTTCAAACGTATTAATATGTCATTCAATTTCAACACTCAATTAACTAATTGGTTGGAAATCGGATTGAACGTAAAATACAATCGTAGCGAAGCTAACGAACCTAACTCTAACTTCTATACTTCGGAAGACCCCTATTATGAAGTATATCGCTCCATGCCGTTTATTCCCGTTTACTTGCCGGATGGAGACTTTGCAGGTGTAGCAGGTTCTAACTTCAACTTCAACATTGCAGGTATGTTGGCACAAGCCGGACGTACAAAGAATGTTTATGATGATATTTGGTATACAGGTTCTTTCAAATTAACTCCGTTCAAAGGACTTACCGTAAGAGGCGACTATACCGGTAACCGTTACTTCAGAACGACTCGTGCACACGAAAAGACTATTTACCAGAAGCAGCCCGATGGCACTTCAATGTCAAAAGGAGACCCGAACGGTGTTTCACTGAAGAAGTATGACGATACTTATGAAGCATTGAACTTATGGGCTGAATATAAAAAATCTTTCGGTGACCACTCTCTCACTGCAATGGTTGGTTATAACCAAGAATCCAAAGAAACCAGCAATATGTATGGTAAGACAACCGGCTTGTTTGTAAATGACATCCCTGTTATCGACTTAGCCGGAACCAAGCAAAACCTGGAAGAAGAAGCAACAATCTGGGCAGTACAGGGTGCTTTCTTCCGCTTGAACTATGACTATAAAGGCAAATACTTATTGGAGGTAAACGGTCGTTATGACGGTTCTTCAAAATATGGCGAAGACGACCGCTGGGGATTCTTCCCGTCAGCTTCTATTGGTTGGAGATTATCTGAAGAAAAATTCTTTGATTCTGCACGTAATATATTCGAAAACGTCAAACTTCGTGCATCTGTCGGTTCATTAGGCAACCAGGTTACTACAGGCAACTTCGATTATTTAAGTTCTATGGGTTTTGCTCAGCTCAACTATTTATTGAACGGTAAATTGGCAACAGGTATTACTCCTGCTTCATTGGCTTATAACAATGTAAGTTGGGAAAAAGTAACTACCGCCAACTTCGGTCTTGACCTGGGTCTGTTGAATAACCGCTTGACTGCTTCATTCGACTACTTTATCCGTTATACCAATGATATGGTCGTATCAAAGACCTATCCTGCAACAATGGGGTCTACCGGTGGTAAGGAAAATCTTGCCAACATGAGAACAAACGGTTGGGAACTTTCTTTGAGTTGGAAAGACCAAATTGCTAACGTAGGAGGCAGCCCATTGGATTATAATGTTGGTATCGGTATTTCAGACAGCTACTCAAAGATTACTAAATATGACAACCCAACCGGTTATCTGGGTGATTACTACGAAGGTATGGAATTAGGTGAAATCTGGGGTTACGTAACCGACGGATTCATTCAGGATAAAGCAGAAGCAGAACAACAAGCAGTTCGTCAGAAAGTAATTGCAACTACTTGGTTACCGGGTGATATCCGTTACGCAGACTTGGATGGAAACGGTGCTGTTGACTACGGAAAGAACACATTAAGTGACCACGGTGACAAGAAAATTATCGGTAACAATACTCCGCGTTATCGTTTCAATATCAACTTGGGTGCATCATGGAAAGGCTTTGATATCCGCGCTCTGTTCGAAGGTACAATGAAACGCGACTTATGGCTCGGCACAGGTAGCACAGGTATTTTCTGGGGATACTACGGACAATGGTGGAGTACATTGAACGATACTCATCTGGATTATTGGACACCCGAAAATCCGAATGCTTACTATCCAACTCCGACCAACACAACTCGCAGCCGTCAGACTCAGACTAAATATTTGCAGGATGCCTCTTACATCCGTCTGAAAGATGTAACTATCGGCTACAACCTGCCACAAGCCTGGATCTCTAAATTCGGTATCGCTCAATTGAGAATCTTTGCAAGCGGACAAAACTTATGGGAAGCTACAGGTTTGTATAAATACCTAGACCCGGATGCAACAGGTAACAGAAAGAAAAATGGTGAAATGGAAGATCGTATGACCAAATACCCATTCTGCCGTACTTATTCATTTGGTATCAACGTAACATTCTAAATTCAGGAACGATTATGAAAAAAAATATATTATATATAGGTTTAGTAGCTTTAGCATTGCAAAGCTGCGATTATTTGGATCGCGAACCGCTGGACTCCATCTCTAAAGACAAATTCTTTTCAACAGCCGGCGCTGATGGATTACAGCAATATTGTAACAATCTCTATCCTAAATTGATTAAAGGACATGGAGACCCTCAATCTTACAATTTCGGTATGATGGAAGAAGATTTCAAATCGGACAACATCTATACATGGGAATACAATTCTATCAGCTTTGGTTTACACGTAGCTCCTACCGGTGCAAAAGATACAGAATGGAACTGGGAAAACATCCGTGCTTGTAATGACTTCTTAGCTAATTATGAACAGTCACAGGCTTCCGAAGCAGAAAAGCATCGTTTTGCAGGAGAAATCTTATTCCTCAAAACTCTTGACTACTTCAACAAAGTGAAAACTTACGGCGATGTACCTTGGTATGACAAAGTTGTAAACCCGGGAGACGAAGACTTATACAAAGCACGTGATCCCCGCACTTTGGTAGCAGACAATATGCTGAGAGATATTGACCAGGCTATTGAATGGCTGCCCATGAAATCGAAAGTGGATGTTACCCGTATCTCCAAAGATGCTGCATTGGCGTTGAAAGCACGCTTCTGCTTGTTTGAAGGTACATGGCGTCGCTACCACAAGATTGAAGGAGATACAAAATTCTTGCAGGAAGCATACAATGCAGCCGGAGAATTGATGAAATCGGAATATGGTTACTCATTATTCCAGGGTAGTACTCCTTCACAGGCTTATCATGAATTATTCATTCAGTCCGATTATGCCAACAACCCTGAAATCATCTTGTCCAAAGCTTATGATCCCAGCTTAGGCAAAGGTAACAACCTGAGCCGTCAGATCGGTGTCGGCGAAACTCCCTTGGGCGTCAGCAAAGACTGTATTGACGACTATCTGTGTGCCGAAACAGGATTGCCTGTCACTCTCTGCAATTGCCCCGGACATACCACACACACCGGATTATTGGCAGAATTGAACAACCGCGACCCGCGTTTGTTACAGACTGTATGTTCTCCCGAAACAGGTGAACACACCTATTATTTAAAAGGACATCCGGCAAATATTGCCAACATTGTCAATACCGGTGCAGGCGGTTCTTCTTCTACCGGTTATAGCATTGCCAAATTCTATAATGCAGCCGAACATCTGGCAGCTCACCATCAGGGAACATTAGATGCTCCGGTATTCCGTTTCGGTGAAATCCTGTTAATCCGTGCAGAAGCAGCAGCAGAACTGGGAACCATTTCTCAAACAGATTTGGATGCTACAGTTAATAAGTTGCGTGAACGTGTAGGATTCAACCACAAGTTGACAATGAACCCGGCCGTTGACCCCAAACTGGAAGCCGAATATCCAAACGTAAGCGCCAACAACGCAACGCTGATTCGTGAAATCCGCCGCGAACGCCGCGTAGAATTATTCGGAGAAGGTTACCGCTTTGATGACTTGCGCCGTTGGGCATGTGGCAAACGTCTGGATGCTTCTGTTGCACCCCGCATGGGTATGATTCCTGATGCAACTCTTTATTCTGCCGAAAACATCACTGCTATGCAGAACGTATTAGGCACAAACAGCAAAGGTGAACTCGACATTTACAGCAAGCGTGTAGATACACAAGCCAGATTTGAAGATCCGAAGAACTACCTGTTTGCTATTCCGACCAATGAAATCTCTATCAACCCGAATCTGACACAGAACACGGGATGGTAATTGATACATTATAATCTATTAGAGAATGTGTCCGGGAAGCGAATGAAGCTTTCCGGACATTCTTTTTTTGTTTTCTGACCAATTATTAAATTTCTTTCCTCTTTTTTTGCTCGCCAAATAAGAAAACCTTACCTTTATCATCCCTTAAAGGAAAATTAAACGCAAACAAAACAATAAACACTAACTCATAACAGTTATGTATAACCTTAAAAAACTAATCGTATGCATGGCCGGTGCAGCGTTCGCTTTGAACCTTCACGCCCAGCAAGTACAAGGCTTTGTCCACAAGCAATCAGAAGCAACGGATTATGTATGGCCTACCGACCAACAAGTATTGGATAAACTGGATAAATGGCAAGACCAGAAGTTCGGAGTCTTGTTCCATTGGGGGCTTTACTCCGTTCCCGGCATTGTAGAGTCATGGTCCATCTGCTCGGAAGATGTCGATTGGATTTCACGCAAAAAACCTTTGCCATACGATGAGTACAAAGAGTGGTACTGGGGCTTGAAAGACTCGCTCAATCCGGTCAACTTCAATCCCGAACAATGGGCAGATGTAATGCAGGATGCAGGTATCAAATACATGATATTCACCACCAAACATCACGACGGATTTTGTACTTACGATTCCAAGTACACGGACTTCTCCATTGCCCACGGAGCCTTCAAGGACAATCCGCGCAAGAATGTAGCTTACCATGTATTCGATGCTTTCCGCAAAAGAGGTTTCATGACGGGATGCTATTTCTCCAAACCCGACTGGCATTGCGAATGGTTTTGGAATCCTTATTTCGCTACCCCCGACCGTAACATCAATTACAAGAAAGACCGCCATCCCGACTGGTGGAAAAACTATCAGACCTTTACCCGTAACCAGCTGAATGAGCTGATGTCCGACTACGGAAGTTTTGATATCCTTTGGCTGGACGGCGGCTGGGTGAAAGGTGATGACATTGGTCTGGACGATATTCTGGCACAAGCACGCCGGAAGCATCCGGGATTGATTTCGGTAGACCGCAGCATCAGGGGCAAAAACGAAAACTACCAGACTCCCGAACGCGGCATCCCCGAAACACAGCTCAACTATCCGTGGGAAAGTTGCATCACGCTGAGCAATGATTGGGGATGGGTGCCGAATGCTCCATTCAAATCGTCTCAAAAGGTTATCAACATATTGAGTGAAATCACTGCCAAAGGTGGTTGCCTGCTGCTGGGCGTAGGACCAACCCCGGACGGTGTCATCGAAGAAGAAGTGGCCAAGCGTCTGCACGAAGTGGGAGAATGGTTGCGGGCAAACGGCAAAGCCATCTACAATACCCGAATCACTCCTGTTTATCAGGACGGACACACATGGTTCACTGCCGACAAGGACGGACAGACACTCTATGCCATCTATGCATTGCCCGAAGGAGAAACACTGCCGGAAGTCATAGAATGGACAGGAAATCTTCCGAAAGGCAAAATGAAAATGCTGAAAGGAAACAAGAGTGTGAAATATACTTGCGATGGTGATAAAGTAAAAGTATTTCTTCCCAAAGGAATAAAGAATGAACCTATTGCTTTGCAATTCAAGGTAAGAGCAAAATAGGAGGTTTTATCAAGACCCAATCAACCTATCACTTTGCCTGTAGGGGCGGGGACACTCGCCCGAATACACTTTACTTGATGCATTCGGGCGGGCAATCCCCGCCCCTACAGTTAACTTTAATAATGCTTTGACTCCCCGAATGCACAGAACTGACTGCATTCGCTTACTCTTCCATCACAAAACTTTTCAGAATAGCTTCCGCCTCAGCTTTTTTCCCCACCGAATAAATGATGGAAACATGAAATGCACTCCCGGCCGCCTTGGTCATCAGACAGGCATAGCAACAAGGCTCCCCCTCACATTGCCCATCCATCGAAACACCATAAAATTGCTCCAAGTCAAAGGCTTTGACAGCAGTCTGCTTCTCCACACCATCATCGTCGGCATAGTCTTTCAACATACCTTCCAGGTCACCCTTCGTGATGCCGTCAGAGTCCAACGCCTGAACAGTGATATAAAACTTACTATCGTTCAACAAAAACGTTTCTTCTGTATCCTCTTCCACAACAATACCCTTCGGAACCTTAAAAGTCAATCCGTAGGCAGTCCATGTAACAGGAGACAATGCCTGTGCACCTGCCGACAAGCAGACACACAGGCATAAAAAGGCAAAAAACAAAATTCTTTTCATCTTTTACTTTATTTACGAATAAAGACTTCGCTCAACGCACTCCCCCGGTTATTTATCTTTATCACGTATCTCCACGCGACGAATCTTACCGCTGATAGTCTTCGGGAGCTCTTCTACAAACTCTATCACACGCGGATACTTATAAGGGGCAGTCACACGCTTCACATGATCTTGCAATTCTTTAATCAGTTCCGGGCTTTCCTGTCCTTTGTAGTTCCTGGAAAGAACGATGGTCGCCTTTACCACTTGTCCGCGCACTTCATCGGGAACACCCGTAATGGCACATTCCACCACGGCAGGATGAGTCATCAATGCACTTTCCACTTCAAACGGGCCGATACGGTAGCCGGAGCTCTTGATAACATCATCCGCACGTCCCACAAACCAAAAGTATCCGTCTTCATCACGCCAAGCCACATCACCGGTATAATAAATGCCATCGTGCCAAGCATCTTCGGTCAGTTCGGCCGCCCGATAATACTCTTTGAACAAACCCAGCGGCTTGCCTTCAGACGTACGGATGACAATCTGTCCCTGTTCACCGTCTTCTGCCGAACGCCCATCGGGAGTCAGCAAGTCGATATCATATTGCGGATTGGGGACACCCATGCTGCCCAGTTTCGGCTCCATCCAGGGAAAAGTACCCAACGTCAAAGTGGTTTCCGTCTGTCCGAAACCTTCCATCAAACGAATACCGGTTATTTTTTTAAACGTCTCATATACAGAATAGTTCAATGCTTCTCCGGCAGTGGTACAATATTCCAAAGACGACAAGTCATACTTACTGATATCTTCCTTTATCAAGAAACGATAAATGGTAGGAGGAGCACACAGTGAAGTGATATGATAGTCCTGAATCTTTCCGAGAATATCGGCAGGAGTAAACTTCTCATGGTCATACACAAAGATATTCGCCCCCGCAATCATCTGTCCGTAAAGTTTTCCCCACACCGCTTTCCCCCAACCGGTATCGGCAATCGTCAGATGCAAACTGTCGCGATGCAGATTATGCCAGAAACAGGCAGTTACGATATGCCCCAACGGATAAGTAAAGTCATGCGCCACCATCTTCGGCTCACCGGTAGTTCCCGATGTAAAATACATCAGCGAGGTATCCTCATTGGTATTCGGATGCTCAGGCTTTACAAACGGAGCCGCATTTTCCATTCCCTGATGAAAGTCTTCGAAACCTTCGGGAACTTCGGGACCGACACTGACCAGCTTCTTTACAGAAGGCGAATCGGGCATCGCTTCTATGATATGCTTGGTAATCACATCTTCGCCTGCCGCAACAATCATCTTAATATCGGCAGCATTACAACGGTACACAATATCTTTCTTGGTCAGTAAATGAGTGGCGGGAATCACCACCGCACCCAACTTGTGCAGAGCGATAATGGAATACCAGAACTCATAACGACGTTTCAATATCAACATCACCATATCACCGCGACCGATACCCAGACTTTGGAAATAAGACGCCGTCATATCGGTATATTTCTTCAGGTCGGCATAAGTATACTGTCTGGATTCCCCTTTATCGTTAGTCCACAACAGCGCTTTCTTGTCGGGTTCCTCGGCAGCCCAGGCATCTACTACATCATAGCCGAAATTAAAATTTTCGGGTACCTTAATCTTCAGGTTCTTTATAAAATCCTCTTGTGAGGCAAAAGTGGTTTGTTCTAAGAATCTTTCTACCATACTCTTACAATTTACATAATTACTGCCAGGAACTTCACAGTCTTGCCGTCCAGTGCCATCATGCCGTGAGGCTGGGCAGAATCAAAGTAAAGGCTGTCACCCGGATTCAAAATAAGTTCTTTTCCGTTAATATTAAGCAACATACGTCCTTCTATCACCAGGTTGAACTCTTGTCCTTCGTGTGAATTGAAATAAATAGGCGTATCTTCGGGCTTCGGCTCCACGGTAACGATGAACGGATCTACCTTACGTCCGCGGAATCCCGATGCCAATGATTCATATTTGTATGCTTTGGTACGTTCCACCGATACCCCTGTGCCACAACGAGTCAGGAAGTAAGCACTCATTTTAGGCTCTTCGCCAAACATCAGCACATCCAGTGCGATACCATATTTGCGGGCAATCTTCTGCAAAGCGCTGACCGATATATCTTTCTCACCGCTTTCCATACCCAAATACTCTTCCACTGTAAGTTGGCAACTTTCGGCCACTTCTTGGGAAGTCAGTTCCAAAACGTCTCTCAATCCCCGGAGACGTTCGGCTATTTGCTTTATCTGGTCACTCATAATCTTTAGATTTAGGGTTCAAAGATAATGAAGATTTAATTAATCCTAGCAAAGTTTCAAGAAGTTTCTATGAAAACTATCTGACAGACAGCGAAACTGCACAATATCATTCTATATGAGCAAGGACACGGGTTTAAGGAAGTGGTTGCCTTTCGGATAGTTTCAAATGAAAGTATTCGGGCAATAGGACTGCAAAAACATTCCCAACGTGTGAAAAAAGCCGGATAATGTAGTCCAACCATCATGCGCCACAAGGAACGGAAGCTGCGCTACCATAGAGCGTTGCAACCACGTTTTCTTCTGCACCGTAAGAATGGTAACAGTTTGGATTACCCCACAAGCCCGGAGCAGATACCTCCCTATATCCATGAAGAAACATAGAAAAAATCCATGCTCCATAAAACTTATGATAAATGATAGCATGAATTATAAAAGAATCACTATTTTTGCCAAAGACACACAGAATGATATGAACCTTAATTCCGCAACACTATAATTTAACTTTATTTATAAGTTCCTGAGCAACA
>ERZ1673740.2592-NODE-2592-length-9999-cov-35.571802_pt1 | contig 9999 bp, 14 predicted proteins | sample MGYA00580221_ERZ1673740 | MGnify/ENA primary metagenome ERZ1673740 (study PRJEB41218, sample SAMN15661786) | gut metagenome | host: Homo sapiens | place: Canada: London | collected 2015-08-20/2019-03-30 | study: EMG produced TPA metagenomics assembly of...
CTTGCCGATAGCTTCCGAAGGAACCTCTTACAAAATGGCAATGCCAGTGCCTTTCCGGATTTCTCCGTGTCTTTCAAGACCTGAAATCCGGCGCACATCCGTATCTGCCATATGACCTTGCAGTTTGTTCCTGTATGGACATAATATATATCCGTTTTTCTGTCACATATTTTTTATATTCATTTCATTCCGCATGGTCTTTTCTCTTTTCTTTGGAAAGGGCCCTGCCCGAGAAATTCCATTTTTTCATCAATTCCACATGGAGTTTCGGAGGGCAAAACGGCGACAAACGGCTGCAAAAATCAGCGTTATAATACCTTGATTTTCAGCTAATAGATTTTAACAAACGAGATTTTCGCCTGTTGGCGATTCGTCCTTTTCGGAGTATTTTTGTACCGCGATTGTACCACGCGAGAGGGGTCACACGGCACGACTTCCTTTCAGCAGCGTGCAACAGCTTTCAAGAGCGTGCAACAAATTTCTTCGATAATGGACCGTCAAATTAAACACAATTTAACAGGTCAGCCCGGATATGACCGGGGCATGACCGACAAGCCTTTCCTCACCATCGGGGAAGTGGCGGACATCCTGCAAGTGAGCAGCCGGACAGTGTATAACCTCATTTATAAAGGCACTCTACGGGCTTGCAGACTGACATACCACATCACGATCATCACCAAGGAGGATTTCTTTCTGATGATTAGAGAGACAACCTACTGCAAGCGGAGCGTGTCAATCTTCGCCAGGCAGGGTAAAAAGACAAAAAAGAAGATGAACGAAGATACACCGAACACTGAAAAAGACCTTTCCCAAAAGGAGGGAAAGAAGAAAGCGAAGGGTAGCCCGAAACGGCAGCTCATTCCGGCGGCTAACTACAAGCAGTCCGTGCGCGACACGTTCACGGACAGGGAGAGTGCCGGAGGCGACCTTTATACGATGGCTGAGATATGCCGGAAATTCAATTATACCTACGGACGATTTTACAATCTCCGTATGCGATACTCGATACCCTGTGTCAAAGCCAACGCCACCAAGTGCTTCCCGAAAGCAGAGGTTGACAAGGCTATGGCTGAGGAAGCGGAACGGCTGGGAAGCAACCTGTCGGAGCACTGGTATTCATGTTTCGACATCATGCGCCTGTTCGGTCTGGGCAAGACCCAAGTCCGCAGGTTCGCGCTCACCCACGGGGTAAGGACGAAGCGCATCCACGGCAACCGCCTCTACTACCTCAAAGCCGACTGGGACGAGGCACGGAAGGTGTCGGAGCGAAAGAGCGCAAGCACGAAAGCCAAGAGAGAGCAGGACAGTGAATCAAGCAACAAATAATACTACAAGGATATGACAAACATCTGCACGAAAGTGACGGTCAGGAAACGACCCATTAAGAACGGTCAGGTATCGCTGTACCTTGACTTCTACCCACCTGTGCGGCATCCGAAGACAGGCAAGCCGACAAGACGGGAATATCTCGGCATATACATCTATGCCGACCCGAAAGACAAATTCGAGACAGAGTTCAACAAGACCATGCTCCGCAATGCCGAGCTTGTCAAATGCCGCAGAACCGAAGCCATCATCAACGAGGAATACGGATTTCTCGACCGCAACCGCGGCAAGGAGAGTTTTCTTGAGTATTTCCGATCCAAGATGGCGGATGATGACAATTACCGCAACTGGAACACCGCTTACAAGCACTTCGAGAAGTATTGCGGCGGAAGCTGCACCTTCGACAATCTGACGCTTGACTTCTGCCAGGGATTTCTCACCTATCTGCTGTCGCTCACCACGCCAACCAAGGGAAAGATGATGGCTTCCACCGCCAACAACAACCTCAACAAGCTGAAATGCGTCCTCCGCATCGCATACGAGGAGAAACGCATCAAGGAGAACATCGCCCCACGGCTGAAGCACGCCAAGGAGTCAAGCACGAAACGCGAGTTCCTGACGCTTGAAGAGGTGAGGATGCTTGCCGCCACTCCCTGCGAGAAACCTGTTATACGGAGTGCCGCACTGTTCTCCTGCCTTACGGGTCTGCGCATCAGCGACATCATCCGTCTGCAATGGGAGAACATCATAAGAGGAGCTGACGGCGGCTGGTGCATGCACATCGTCACCAAGAAAACCAAGACGGAAGCCGTGCTGCCGCTGTCGGATGAAGCACTCGCACTATGCGGCGAGCGCGGCGAGGGACAGGTGTTCAAGGGGCTGACGAAGACAATTCTTCCCCTCTATCTCAAGGACTGGATCAAGTCTGCCGGAATCACCAAGCACATCACGTTCCATGGGTTCAGGCACACATACGCGACCCTTCAGCTTGCCGCAGGAACAGACCTTTATACCATTTCAAAGATGCTCACGCACAGCAATGTCGGCACGACACAGGTCTATGCCGATGTGGTGAACGACCTCAAGCGCAAGGCATCCGAACAGATTACACTCAAATAAAAACCGACACATATATAATATGAACAACATAACATTCGACCAACTTCCGCAGGCGGTTTCCATGCTGATTGAAAAGGTGGGACTGCTCACTGAACGTGTGGAGAAATTCCTGTGTGACGCACCCTCGCAGCATGGCGAGGCACACACCTTGCTTACTTTGAACGAGGTTGCAAAGCTACTCGGAAAATCCGCGTCAACCATCTATGCCATGACATCCGACAAACGTATTCCGTACCACAAGCGGGGTAACAAACTCTACTTCTTCGAGGATGAAGTCATCGCTTGGATCAAACAAGGAGGCACATCGGGAGTAGCCAGCGAGAGCGAGATTGAAAGACGGCTTGAGGAACTGCGCAACGGCAAAAAACGCAAGCCGGGAGCGTTGACGGACGGCAAGAGCCGGATGTCCGCAGTAGCACCATAATGTCACATACCATGAACAAGGAGATACAGAACATACACTACTGCACCATCCTTTCAGCCGGACAGTGGGATTTTCTTTTGGAAGGCAGGTTTTCCCCTCTCAGACAAAAGTGCCTCTACCGCCTGATGAAAGGTGCTGTGCGGACAAGAACCGACTATAAAATCAAGGGCATTGATATTGTGCTTGAGGTGGGACAGGTGGCGGCTTCCGATGTGGAGCTTGCGGAGTTTTTAGGCTGCAACCGTAAGACGGTCGGCAAGCTAATCGACAGCTTTAACCGCCTCGGTATGCTGACCACCAAGACCAACAACCGCACTTCCGTCCACTCCCTGCATTTTCTCACGGGCTGGTATGTCGGAGGTGTCCTTGTCACCAATCCCCATTATGTCAGACCTTCGGCTGCCGCCAAAGGACAGACGGGCGATGCGCGGACACCTGTTTCCGACAGTCTGCCGTCAGGGGATGAACCGGGAGGCGCAGCCGTTGACTGCCACACAAGAGGGAAGGAAACGGACATCCTTGCGACAGACGCAGCATCCCTTTCTTCTTCCCTTCTTTTGTCAGACAGTTCCAATCCGTCAGCCGATGTGCATGACGGCGGTAGCCATAATCCGCCGTCCGATATGTTCATGGCGGACACAGCCGCAAATCGGCATATCATAGACAGTGGCGACATGGCATCCGGCGGCAACGGCGCAGGGAGCCACAGCGAGGCGCAGGACGGCACGGATGGCGGCGAGGTTACTCCGGCATAGGCTCGGCAGGTCGGGAAGCATAGGGAGCGTTTTTGAGCGGTACTCCGTTGTCGTGGGGTGACTGACTGGGCTTGCCCAGATATAGCCCACTATAACTACACGCTTCGCTTCCGTAGTTGTGGGCTCTCCCGAGGGGCTGGGCTTTGCCCCGTCCCACTTATGGCTCTGCCCTAAGAACCCGGTCGGATGGCTGTCAGCCCCCAACACCCCTGACCAAAGAGTGACCCTCTCTTTGGAAACTCCGCTCAGTGGTCTCGACCCCCTGAGAACCCCGAGCAGGAAGTGACCCTCTCCCTGCACCCTCCGATTAAGGCTCCGCCCTAATGACCCTTTCCCTATTGTAAATCTGTAAACATCATCATGCCTATGGCACAGAAGACATCAATCAACATCAAGCCCTGCAACATCGGAAGCAGCGAGGCGCACAACAGGCGGACAGCGGAATACCTCGCCCATATCGGCAAGGAAAAGTTCTATGTCCGCACCGACCTCATGGCGGCAAACGAGGCATGGGTAGCACCTGATTTCGGCGGCACATCGCTGTTGGAACGCTACAATCAGATAGCCGCGATGGTAAAGGAAAAGACTGGTCGGGCGATGCAGACCAAAGACCGGGAGCGTGTGAACAAGAAGACCGGGAAGGTGACCGTCGTACGCGGCAGCACTCCGCTCAAAGAGGGTGTCGTGGTAATCAAGGATGATACCACGATGGAGCAGTTGCAGCATTTCTGCCAGGTGTGTAAGGAGCGGTGGGGAATCACAGCACTGCAAATCTTCATCCACCGTGACGAGGGGCATTACGGCATCCCCGGAGAGACCGCCACATGGAAGCCCAACCTTCACGCCCATATCGTATGGGACTGGATGAACCACGACACCGGCAAATCCTGCAAGCTGGACGAGAAAGCCATGAGCGACATGCAGACGCTTTTGGCTGAGTGTCTTGACATGGAAAGGGGCAGCTCAAAGGAGCAGACGGGAAAGGAGCATCTTGAACGCGCTGACTTCATTCTTGCGAAACAGAAGCATGAAGCCGAACAGGTAAAGGCGGAAAAGGAAGCAGCCGAAGCCGACAGGGATGCCGCGCTCCGGGAAACGGACAATGCCAAATCCGAACATGAAAAACTCCAGATCGGGAACGAGGAGAAGCGGCGGCGCAGCGTGGAACTTGACAGCGAAATCGCCGAAAAGGAGGAACGTGCGAGAGAGGTTGACAGGGAGAACACGGACAGCATAAAGTCCGGCATCGCCAACCTTTTCGGCAAGGGCAAGTACGCAGCCATCGAGCAGGAGAACGAGAGACTGAAAGCCGAGAACGAGCATATCAAAGAATCTTTCCCCGATGCCGTCAGGAAAGAGGTGGAGAAGCGGACAAAGGCACTGACCGAGACGAAGCGGACGGTCGAATTGGAGCGTGACAGTGCTATGGTACTGGCTGACACATTTGAATCCGAGAGAGACACGGCACTGCGGCAGCTTCGGGAGCAGAAGACCGGGGAGCAGCACCGCATCAGCATGGCGGTGAGCCGGGCAACGGCGGAGAAGGACAAGACCATAGAACGGCTGCAGGGTGCGTTGAAATCGAGCCGGGATATTCTGAATATTATTGCGGACATTCTCTACAAGGCAAGCGAGGTGTTCCGGCGAGCCATTGATGCGATTATCCATTTCGCAACGGAACAGCACAAGTCACTCTTTTCTCCCTCCGAAGCCGCCGACATCAAGAACGTGATGCAGACTTATGGGGAAACTACCAAGCAGCAGAAAGCAATCGGTACATGGCTATGTGACTATGCGGAGCATTTGCAACCATTTGACGAAATAAAACATCGCCATACACTCAATGAGGTTGGCGATGTCGCAGAAGGTCGGTATGATTGGAAGATTGAGAGAGGACGAGGAGGTATCTCTATGCAATAATATAGACGCTCAAAAACTGCAATTTGAAACTATGGAATTTCAACGAAAAATTCCTCATCGTATTCGTCATTCTTATCGTCATAGCTTATTCGGATTTTATCTTCCGAGAGCCATTCAACATTGAAATGCACAGTTTCCATAAATCCGCTGCCGGGATATTCCCAAAGTTCCTTATCCCAAAGCAATCGTTTTTTATAGACTGTCGGGCGTGACATGAAATCGTATTGCACGATAATCGTGTTCGTTCCCTGTGGGGAGGTGAAAATCTCTTGTTCGGTGTTAACGAAAATATTATAGCAGCTCCGGCATAAACCGATTGCCAATAGTAGAGTTACAGCAACGGCGATATGTTTAATTCGCTTACGCCTCATGTTCAGCAGCTTTGGCGTACCATGCAGCGGCCTGTTTTGCATTTTTCCTTACACCTATGCCGTTGGCATAGCAATCGCCCAGACAACGCATGGCTCTCGGATGTCCGAAATATCTCTTGTTCTCGTTGATATTTGTCGCTGCCTTTTTGTATAAGCGCACGGCCTCTGCCATATCCTGTTCAACACCGTGTCCCTCGGCATAACATCGGGCAAGGAGGTACTGCGATTCAGGGTCATCCGCTTTTGCCGCCTGACGGTATAACTCAACCGCCTTGTCCCAATCCTGTTCTACGCCATGCCCTGCCGCAGAACAGTTGCCGAGACCGCGCAGTGCGTCGGGGAAGGCATTTCCGCCAAGATCCACCACCTTGCGATACCACTCGACTGCTTTTCCATAATCCTGCGCTGTGCCATTCCCTGCGGCATAACAGTTACCAAGTTCCACCCAAGCCATAGGATTGCCATGCTCAGCAGCTTTCTTGAACCAGCCAAAGGCTTTTTCAGAATCACGTTCCACTCCGTCACCCTCTTTATAACACAATCCCACTGAGAAATAATCCTTGGAATATCCATCTTGTGCCGCTTTCAGATAGTGATCGAAAGCCTGCTCCGCATCTTTCGGCAAACCACCTTTGCCGAGGCTGTAACAATAGCTCAGACGGTCATTTGCATAGGCATCTCCCAAGTCTGCGGCTTTCTGCCACCATTCCACAGCAGAAGCCATGTTGCAGTCCACACCCCAACCGAGCTGATAACAGCACCCGAGCATGCACATTACTTCCGCAAGGTCAGCACCCGCCAACTGCTTGCCGTTCACAGCCTTTTTCAGCCATTTGACGAGTTGCCCTTGATAACTGTCTTTGTTCAGCCGCTCTTTTGCCGGGCGACATTTATCCGATGCAAGCCAGTATAATTTGAAGGCTTTTGCCAAATTACGCTCCACGCCAATGCCTTTTTCATAGCATTGACCGAACTGATATTGTGCCGGAGCATAGTCTGATTGCGCTGATTCTTGACACTTATCAATGTCAAACGACTTGTCGGTATATTTATTTTCGTATTTTATCATGATCCTATGATTGTTCTTCAGGAAGTTCCACTGTTTCTATCCAACTTGGACTTCTTTTATACAATGTCACATTAAAAGTATTTCCATCCCAAGCGGTTTTGGTGACAGCCCCCGCCATATCAATAGTGTGGGGCAGTTCCTCCAGCCACCTTGACACAACGACCTCTTCTGTAACACAGTTGACTAAATCGACTCTTATTGCATCACCTATGCCATGACCGATACAGCGGTACACCATCGCCCTATACTTTTTGTCGCGACGCAGTTTCGAGTATTTTTCAAGCAGGATTTCCTTCTCGCACCCGCACTCCCGCATCCGCTCCAAAATGTCATTACGCCACTCTGCAAGGCTATTTTTGCCGCCTTGCATATGGTCAATCTCCACAAGAATGTCCATAATAATATTGGCAACATAGTTCTCAAACTCATTGCTGAGTTCCTCGCTGAACGCTTTGTAGAACCGTTTAAGGCTGTAAAGTTTCCGGGATGTTTCACGGTCAAGACTATACCACGACACGCCCAATTCGGGAGAGGTATGATAGCCCGGTTCGTATGCCTCATTTTGAGGCTCGACATTAGCGCAGATAGTCAGTTTTCCGCATCCGTCAAGGTCAATGGGCTGCAATTCTGTCAGAATAAACTGTGCGATACCGAATGTAACGGCATATAGATTGACATAGCAATAATTGGATTTCTCCTTCTCTCTTTTTTCAAGAGCATGATCACCCTCGAAACACAATGTATGTAGTTTCATCTTTTAAAATCTCTGAATTTCTTGCTGTTGAGCGCGTTTTCCGCATCAGTGTTGCCCTTCTTAGCGGCAAGTTTGAAATAACGGGCGGCTTTCTTCAAATCGACCGGCACACCCAATCCGTTGAGATACATATTGCCGATTTCGTATAGCGCGGTTCCGATACCGCAGGCATACCTATTCCAGAAACGACCTGTGCGTTCTGCAAGATGCAGGTATTGTTCCATCGCTTTTGAATAATCAACCTTGCCACCTATGCCATTCTTATAGCAGTCGGCCAATTTCAATGTCGCGGTGATTTCACCTATATCGGCACCTTTCCTGTACCATAGGCGAGCCTTTGCTGGATTCTTTTCAACGCCCTGACCATCCAAATAAGCATCGCCAACCATTGCAAACGCTTCGGAATAATCATGCGCGGTGGCTTTCTTGAAGCAAGTGAATGCTTTTTTGAAATCAGCCAACTGTTTATATGCCTGCCCCATCATATACCACGCCTCACCCTTCTCGGAATAGTCTTCCTCGCCTTCTACAATCTCCTTGTAATGCTTTATGGATTGCCGGAGAATATCACTCATTTCGTCCGACTTATTCTTTATATCCGCTGACTCATTCATGGTCATGCTGTCTGCTTAAATATTTACGAACAAACATCGCAATCCAACCCAACGCGAGGTAAACTGTTGCATACATCAGAAACCATACTTCCTTTATATCAAAGAACAGCCATATACCTGCAAGAAAAGCGATAGCGGACACTAACGGAAGATTCCACATCCGATGGATATTTTTGCCGCAGTTGAAACCAAGTATTATTGAATAGATTGGATTGATGATGAAGAACAGCATCATGCACAATGCCATGCCGGAACATTCGGACGCAAGTCTTGCCACGACAAACGGCAATACGAACATCACTACGATAGTGACTGTCAGCCAGATTATTAATTGTCGATTATAAGTAATCATCTTGATTTTCTTTATAATAACTCCATTTCAATGCAATTCCATGTTTCGCCAAGACACTCGTAACTCTCAGTTTCTTGCTTGACAACACGACGAAATCCAACAGATTCATAGCACCTGATAGCTGCCGAATTGTTTTCAAATACTCCCAACGATACTTTTGTTGCTTCCAGTTTACGGAAAGCATAATCAACCGCCATGCTGACAAGGGATTTTCCCAATCTTCTGCCTCGCTTTGAATCATCAACAATAACAAAACCAAGACGTCGTTCAGTCGTATCAACGGCAGGGATGCGCAAGGTGATATATCCAACTATCTCTTTTCCGTCAACTAAAGTCAATGCAAGAGAATTTTGTCCGTCAATAAACCTATTATAATATGCGTTCATATCTTCGGGCGTGATGGGATAATGCTCGTACCGGTCAGCGCACCATTGGCGCATCAAATACTCACTTTTAAGCCAAGTAGTGATTATATTGGCATCCGTTGGCTGATATGGTCTGAGAATAAGGTTCATGGCTTGTAGTTGTGTTTGATTTCATCTATTGACTTGCCGCCTATGCCAAAATTCTCATCCGGCAATTCCAATTTATAAAGTACATGAGGCTCCAATTTATGACCTTTGGGCAATGATGGATGAGAGAAAAAGCTTACCCTACCCATACCTATTTTCTGCATCACTCGTTCCGAACGACGGTTGCATACGGTCGTGAAAGAATAAATTTCATTGAACAACCGATGCTTACGGGCATAATCAATACAAGCTTTTGCGGCTTCTGTGGCATAGCCTTGGCCCCAATGCTTCCTTGCAAGCCTCCAACCAATCTCAACTCCGGGAGAAAAATCCGCATCAAAATCAAAGTGATGGAATCCGACATAACCAATAAAGCAGCCATCACTTTTTTTCTCCACGGCATAAAGTCCATAGCCAAATGCGTTATGTTCGGCTACTATACGATTGTAGAACTGCTCAGTTTCTTCTAAAGAAAGACATTTGGGTAGATACTCCATAACCTCCTTATCGCTGTTTATTTCAGAGAATGGAAGTATATCATCTTCCCGCCAAAGGCGCAAAACAAGTCTGTTGGTTTCAATCATAGCAAAAGAGTTTTCAATTCTTCGGTAAGGAACATTGTAGGAGTAAACTCCACGATCTGATAATCGGCGATGCCGTTGATGTGAAACGGATCTTCGACAATAATGGTATTGACCGCTTCACGGTTGTCAGCTTTCATCATTATCAACTGTAGATACTAATTGAAAAGTGCGCTGTATTCTAATTGAAAAGAGCTCCATC
>ERZ1673740.2599-NODE-2599-length-9979-cov-4.348045_pt1 | contig 9979 bp, 9 predicted proteins | sample MGYA00580221_ERZ1673740 | MGnify/ENA primary metagenome ERZ1673740 (study PRJEB41218, sample SAMN15661786) | gut metagenome | host: Homo sapiens | place: Canada: London | collected 2015-08-20/2019-03-30 | study: EMG produced TPA metagenomics assembly of PRJNA649273...
GAGATGGACGAGAGCTGTTTCTCTTTTTAGTTTACAGGCTTTGCCGTATAATGGTATAATAATTAGTACTAATAAAACAGGCTCAAGCCAATATTGGCCTGAAATAATACATTTTAATGAAGGAGCAGGAAGAGTAATTTATGATTGAACAAAATCACATTCGCAACTTTTCTATTATCGCCCATATAGATCATGGCAAGTCTACCCTGGCGGACAGATTGATTGAATATACAGGAACGCTGAGCAAGCGTGAGATGGAGGAGCAGATTCTCGATTCCATGGATTTGGAGCGTGAACGCGGCATCACCATCAAGGCGCAGGCTGTGCGCAGCATTTACAAAGCGCGCAACGGCGAGGAGTATATGCTGAACTTTATCGACACTCCGGGCCACGTAGACTTTACCTACGAGGTTTCGCGTGCATTGGCAGCGTGCGAGGGTGCACTGCTGGTTATCGACGCTACTCAGGGCATTGAAGCGCAGACACTGGCTAACGTATATCTGGCGTTGGATAACGATCTGGAGATTATCCCGGTTATCAACAAAATTGATTTGCCGAGTGCTGACCCGGAGCATGTTAAAAGGGAAATCGAGGACGTTATCGGTATTGATGCGTCCGGCGCAGTTCTGTGCAGTGCCAAGACAGGCATTGGCATCGAGGACGTGCTGGAAGCAATCGTAGCGCGCGTGCCGGCACCGCAGGGAGATGCGGAAGCACCGCTGAAGGCCTTGGTATTTGACTCCAAATTTGACGCTTACAAGGGCGTAGTTTTATATATACGCATTATGCAGGGCCGTCTGCGCAAGGGCATGAAGATTCGCATGATGGCAACCGGTGCGGAATTTGATGTTACCGAGGTCGGTTACTTCAAACCCGGCATTGTCAATGTTGATGAGCTGGAGGAGGGCCAGGTAGGCTTCTTTGCTGCCAGCATCAAAAACGTTAAGGATGCACGCGTAGGCGATACCGTAACAGATGCCGATAATCCTGCCGAAAAAGCGTTGCCCGGTTACCGCAAGGCTACACCGATGGTATACTGCGGTTTGTATCCGGTAGAGAATTCCGATTACGATAACCTGCGTGATGCTTTGGAAAAGCTGCAGCTGAACGATGCTTCTCTGGTATTTGAGCCGGAGACATCTACCGCGCTGGGCTTTGGCTTCCGCTGCGGCTTCTTGGGCCTGCTGCATATGGACGTTATCAAGGAGCGCCTGGAGCGCGAATATAATCTGAGCCTGATTACTACCGCACCGAACGTTATTTATGAGGTGTTCCGCACCAACGGCGACGTTGAAATGGTAGATAACCCGTCCCTTTTCCCGGACCCGACCGTTATCGACCATGTTGAGGAGCCTTTCGTTAATGCAACCATCATTGTGCCGAAGGATTATGTAGGCGCTGTTATGGAGCTGAGCCAGGAAAAACGCGGTGAATACGATAACATGACTTATCTTGATGATACCCGTGTAATGATTCACTACGCATTACCGCTGAGCGAGATTATCTTTGATTATTTTGACCGTCTGAAATCCGCTACTCGCGGTTATGCTTCTTTGGACTACGAGCTTTCCGGTTATCGTTATTCCGATCTGGTAAAGGTAGATATCCTGTTGAACGGCGAGCCTGTCGATGCGCTTTCTGCGATTGTGCATAAGGAATTTGCTACTGTACGCGGCCGTCAGCTGGTTGAAAAGCTGCGCAGCCTGATTCCGCGTCAAATGTTTGAAATTCCGGTACAGGCAGCAATCGGCAACAAGGTTATTGCCCGCGAAAACGTCCGCGCTATGCGTAAGGATGTACTGGCGAAATGCTACGGCGGCGATATCAGCCGTAAGCGTAAGCTGTTGGAAAAACAGAAGGAAGGTAAAAAGCGCATGAAGCAGGTTGGCAGTGTAGAGCTGCCGCAGGAGGCATTCATGGCGATTCTGAAAATGGACTAAGGCTTAGCGCTTAGTCGATAGTGTCTGATAGATAGGAGCAATGCAATTATGATGATACAACTGCAAGGCTTGCTTTCGACAATCACATTTTTGGATGTTATAGATATTGTCGTCGTTGCCTATTTTCTTTACCGTTTGTTCCTGATGCTGAAAAATACCCGTGCCGCAACATTGGGCAAGGGCCTCATGGTGCTGATAGGCTTCACGCTTATCTGCCGTTGGCTGAACCTGCATGTTATCAGCTGGCTGCTGGAAAAGAGCATGACGGTGATTATGGTCGCCCTGCCTGTTGTCTTTCAGCCGGAGCTGCGCCGTGCTCTGGAGCAAATCGGCCGCGGCAAGCTGTTTCATAAGGGCAGCGAGCTGGACGAGCAGGAGCTGGAGGAAATGCTGGATTCCGTTGCTCATGCCACTAAGGTGATGAGCAAAAACAAGGTAGGTGCGCTGATGGTTTTCGAACGTGCTACCGGTCTGGCAGAGCGTATCGAAACCGGTGTGCCGATTGACGGTCTGGTGAGCTCGGGACTGCTGCAGAACATTTTTGTTAAGGATACACCGCTGCATGACGGCGCTGTCGTTATCCGCGGCAATCGCGTTGTTGCTGCCTGCTGCCTGCTGCCGCTTACGGAAAACCGTAATCTGAGCCAGGAGCTTGGTACCCGCCATCGTGCCGCTATCGGTATGTCCGAGCAGTCCGATGCGATGATTCTTGTTGTCAGCGAGGAAACCGGTACGATTTCCATCGCCCGCAACGGCGAGCTGATGCGTTATCTGACGGTGGATGATGTGAAGGAAATTTTGCGCACGGCAATTTTCCGTCCGCATGCAGCAGTTAAGAATTCTTTGGTTGATAAAATCAAGAGCTTGTGGGGCGGTGAGAAAAAATGAGATTTTTGCAAAGGCTGGCGCGTAAGGAGAACCTGTTGGCAAGGATTATCTGCCTGCTCATGGCTTGCGGCCTGTGGGTATATGTAATGACTGACCAGAACCCGATTATCGAGCGTAATATCGAGGTGCGCCTGCAGCAGAGAAATCTGCCGCAAAATATGATGGTCTTTAATGCTCCCGATAAAATTCTGGTTAAAGTACGCGGCTCGCGTGCCAAGCTGAGTTCCGATAATCTGAGTGCCGAAATCAATGCTTCTATCAATTTAAAAAATATAACCGAAGGTCAGCAGAGCCTGCCGATTACGGTAACCTACTCCGGCGGCGAGATTGTATCCGTAACGCCTAAGGAGGTTTCCGTATATGTTGATACGGTAAGCGAGAAAAAGGTTCCCGTTACTACGCGTATCGTGGGCGCGGTGAACGGTGATATGACCATCGGCAGCAGTATAATTACTCCGGCGGAGGTTACTTTGCGTGGTGCAACACATCGTATTGACAAGGTAAACCGTGTGGTTGCTCCGATAGATATCAGCAACCATACCGGCAGCTTCCAGACGGAAAGCGAGCTGGTTGCCGTGAGTGACGACGGTTACGATATTCCTAATATGCGGATAATCCCTGAGCGTGTTATGGTGCAGGCCAATATGGTCAGCCAGATGCACTCGCTTGATATTCCGGTTAAGCTGGTTATGAGCGGTGATTTGCCTGCCGGTATTGTTGTTACCAAAACAGAGATTGTGCCGACAAGCGTTCGCGTTACCGCACCGCCTTCCGTGCTGAAGGAGCTGAAGGATGTCAAGACCAAGCCCGTGGATGTAAGCAAGCTCAATGGCAGTACTGTTGTTGCAGCTGAGCTTGATCTGCCGGAAAAGGTTATTCCAGAAAGACGTACGGTGCAGATTAAAATATCGGTAGAAAGGCAGAACTGATTTATAGATGAAGCTGAAAATTAACAATGTGCGTATCAGCCTGCGTCAGGAGCAGACGCTGGAGCAGGCGGTGTGCCGTAAATGCGGCATTCCGCGTGATGCTTTGGGCAGTGTGCGGATAGTACGCAAGGCAGTGGATGCGCGCAAGAAAAATGATATCTGCCTCAATTACCATGTGTTGGCAGAGGTTGAAACAGGCGGCAGACAGGCGAAGCGCCTGCTGGCGGACCGTGATATTACGCAATATCAGGAACAGCAGCAGCTTGCTTTGGAGCTGGGAACGCTGCCGCTGAGCGCACCGCCGGTGGTTATCGGTGCCGGTCCTGCGGGACTTTTGGCGGCACTGCAGCTGGCAGAGCATGGCTATAAGCCGTTGCTTTTGGAGCGCGGTAAGCCGGTGGCGCAGCGTGTGCAGGATGTACAGCGCTTTTGGCAGACGGGAGAATTTAACCCCGCGTCTAACGTACAGTTTGGCGAGGGCGGTGCAGGCACATTTTCGGACGGCAAGCTGACTACGCGTGTAAACGATCCTATGATGGCCGAAATCCTGCAGCTTTTTGTGGATGCAGGCGCGCCGGAAAATATTTTGTACGAGCATAAGCCGCACGTAGGCACGGATAAGCTGCGTGCGATGGTACAGGGACTCAGCCGCCGTATTGCGGAGCTGGGCGGCAGCGTGCGTTACGATGCGCATGTGGTTGATCTGGATATCAAAAATAATGCGGTGCAGGGTGTAATCCTTGACGGCGGCGAAAGGCTGGCGGCGGGAGCCGTGGTGCTGGCTTGCGGTCACAGCGCGCGCGATACCTACGCTATGCTGGCACGCAGGGGCGTAGGCATTGTGGCGAAGCCCTTTGCTATCGGCGTGCGCATCGAGCATCCGCAGGAGCTGATTGACAGGGCGCAGTACGGCAGCTTTGCGGGACATCATCTGCTGGGCGCGGCGGATTACGCGCTTGTTTACCATACGCAGGATAAAACACGCACAGCATATTCTTTCTGCATGTGCCCGGGCGGTCAGGTAGTTGCCGCCGCTTCGGAGGCCGGTGGCGTGGTTGTCAACGGCATGAGCATGTTTAAGCGTGACAGCGGCATTGCCAACAGTGCGCTGGTGGTGAATGTGGACAGCCGGGATTTCGGCGAGGGTGCGCTGGCAGGCGTAGAATTCCAGCGCCGCTATGAGCAGTTTGCTTATGCGGCGGCAGGCAGCAGCTATTATGCGCCTGCGCAGAATTTGGACAGCTTTTTGAAGCGCAGCACTCCGTCCTTGGAATGTCTGGTGCAGCCAAGCTATCGTCCGGGACTTGCGGCCTGCAGCTTAGATAAGGTGCTGCCTGCTTACGTTACGGATACTCTGCGCGAGGGCATTACGAGCTTCGGCCGCAAGCTGGCAGGTTACGCCGACGGCGGTGCGCTGCTGACGGGTGTGGAAACACGTACCTCGGCGCCGGTTCGCATTGAACGCGACAGGCAGAGCTATGTATCGCTGACGCATGATTTGCTTTATCCCTGCGGCGAAGGCGCAGGCTATGCCGGCGGCATTATGAGCGCCGCGCTTGACGGCTATCATGTGGCGCGTGCGATTATGGAAAGATTTGCGCCGGTGAAGTGATTTAGGTTGGAGAGTAATACTGAGAATTAGGCTCCCCTTGGGGGGAGCTGGCGCCCGTAGGGCGACTGAGAGGGGATTTTGCAGCATTTACTTTTACGCATAGCGTTATGTTATGTGTTACCCCTCTCCGTCATCGCTATGCGATGACACCTCTCCCCAAGGAGAGGCTCTTAATTTTATTTTTTCGTCAACAATTCCCAACTCACATATAAACGAATTAACATTAGGGAGGTTATTACAAAAAATGGCAAGATTATTTGGTACTGATGGTGTTCGCGGTGTGGCGAACGTAGAGCTTACTCCGGAGCTGGCCTTTAAGCTGGGCTATGCTGCCGCAAAATACTTTGGCCGCGAGGTTTCCTGCCCGAAAATTATTATCGGCAGAGATACACGCCGCAGCGGACAAATGTTGGAAAGTGCTTTGGCAGCAGGTATCTGCAGCGCCGGCGGCAATGCACATCTTCTGGGCGTTATGCCTACTCCGGCAGTTTCCTTTCTGACCAGTGAGGTTAAGGCTAACGCCGGTGTAGTAATTTCTGCTTCTCACAATCCGTTTGAAGACAACGGCATCAAATTCTTCTCTCAGACAGGTTACAAGCTGCCTGACGCAGTAGAGGACGAAATTGCAGCTATCGTTGCTGCACCGATTGATTACACTCAGGCAGTAAGCGGCAGCAGCGTAGGCCAGATTATTCATGAAAAGGATTTGTCCGCACTGTATATTAAGCACATTCTGAGTACTGCTTATGCTAAGCTGAATGGTCTGAAGATTGTTATGGACTGCTCCAACGGTGCCAACAGCGAAATCGCACCGGTTATCCTGCGCAGCCTCGGTGCTGAGGTTGTGGCAATTTTCAACGAGCCTAACGGTATCAACATCAACAACGGCTGCGGCTCCACTCATCTGGAGGCTTTGCAGAAGAAGGTTGTCGAGTTTGGCGCTCATGTAGGTATCGCCAATGATGGTGACGCCGACCGTTGCCTGGTAGTTGACGAAAACGGCGAGGCTATGGACGGCGACCAGATTATGCTGATTTGCGCTCTGGAGCTGATGAAGCGCAACAAGCTGCATGACAATATGCTGGTAACCACTGTTATGAGTAACGTCGGCCTGCATCAGGCTATGAAGGCTCATGGCGGCAAGACCGTCAAAACCGCTGTAGGTGACCGCTATGTACTGGAAGAAATGCTCAAGCACAATTATTCTATCGGCGGCGAGCAATCCGGTCATATCATTTTCTCCGAATTCGCTAAAACCGGCGACGGCATTCTGACTGCGGTACAGCTGTTGTGCGCAATGGTTCGCAACAACAAGCCTTTGTCCGAGATGGGCGCCGTAATGACTAAATTCCCGCAGATTCTGCTGAATGTACGCGTGAAGAATAAAAACGGCTGGGAAGAAAAGACTGCTATTCAGGAAGTAATCAAAAAATATCAGGAGGAGCTGGGCGAAAACGGCCAGATTCTGGTACGTGCTTCCGGCACCGAGCCTTTGATTCGTATTATGGCCGAAGGACCGAAGCAGGAGCGTCTGGAGCAGATTGCCAACGCTATTGCCGACGTTGTAACTAAGGAGCTGGCATAAGCAGGCTTCCTTGCTGAATGAAGATTAAAAGCAGACCTTTACATCATTTTCGGATGCAATGGTCTGCTTTTCTGCATATTTTTCTAAAAACGCAAAAAAATAACCGCCCAGCTCCTACACTAGCGGTTATTTTTAACAGTTAATTTTGAAGGGAAACATGGGAAGTTTGAGTAAATCTTCTACTCATCAAAACTCTTCAGTACGGCGTAAATTATGCTACAAACTACGATAAGCCCGATACCTGCTAATGCGAGGAAAGGTGCCGCAGGGAGCAAGAAGGCCATACCGCCAATCATTATTAAAATTTTGTTGTCTGGCATAAGAAGCCACCTCACAGTTCTTCAACTCGTTATCTTACGGGATTTTCTCTCAAAGTTTTATGCAAGCATTCTGCCCCTTTACCGAAGCAATAATAGCTAAATCCTGCACTAACCACTCCTCCAATTCCCGGAACTACTTTATTAGGAATTTTACTCAAAGCATTTTTTGTTACTTTAATTCCAACTTGTTTGCAAACTCGTTGTAGCAAGGGATACCAAGCAGTTTTTGTCAAAGCTGCTCTCAAAATATCTTTCCCTACCTTGCCAGCAAGCGACCTAGATATTTCAGCAATAACTTTATTTGCACCACTGACTCCATACATTACACCAATGAACAACAAAATTATTTTTTGAGTTTTTTCGTCCATACTCCCTTCAATAGAAAGAATTTCCGGATAGCCATAAATGTAGGCTAATTTCTGAGATATTCTCAGGACATGAGCCAGATACTGTGCCAAATCAGCCGGGATTCCTACAAAACCGCCACTACCAGTAACAAAAGACAAAGCAGAAACTTTCTTCTGCTCGTAATCAATGCACTCTCTTGCAATTTCATACAAAACACTTTCATTTACTCCAGCTCTAATAGGGCTAGTCTGCACAATCCGTGCTACTATTTCACGATCAAATCTGCTAGAAAAATTTTTTTGAAGAAATTCTTCTCTCTCAATCTTTACGCCAGGCAACTCTACTGCCAATGCCAATACTTTGTCAAAATCAAAAGGAACAATATTACTCATTTGAAATCCTCCATTCCGCTTATAAATCTATCAAAAAGATAGAGCTTTTCTTTATTATATACTTCTGTACCCCCATCAAGCAAATGTCTTTTTTATCTTCACGAAATGTACAGTTACTTTTTAACACTGTTATTTTTTCTCACTTTATCTTTCCTTGCTTATATGTTACACTATAAGCAGCACTTTTCGGTTTCTTTGCAAGAAACTTTTTGGAGGTCCGCACCATGACGAACGACAAACGCGTAATAGAAAATTTAAGAGCACACTATCAGGAAATAATATCTAGCTATGTCATTACAGCCTATGCTACTTCTTGTCATGGTTCAGTCTGCGTCGGCATGTATGAGCCGCCATCGTTATCACTAAACGCCATTAAAAACATCGTCAAAAGCTTTTCCAACACTCCCTGCGACCTTTATCCTTCCATCATCAAATACTGCGAAGAAAAAGATATCGCAGAAAACAAACTCTATAAAAAAGCGCACGTTTCTAAAACTGTTTTTTCAAAAATCCGCAGCATGAAGGACACCGGCTACAAGCCTAGCAAAAGTACGATTCTCTGCTTATGCCTGGCTTTGGAACTGAATAACAAAGAGACAGAAGAAATGCTCAACATCGCAGGCTACTCTTTATCTGACGACATCATTGCCGACAAAATTGTCAGCTATTGCATAAGTAAGCGATATTACGACGTTTATGACATCGAAAACCTTATTCTGGAAAAAACAGGTGGAGTATATTTGTACTCCTGATAAAGCAAATACACAACAACAGCTATAACAAAAAAGAACGCCCAACTACTACCAAACAGTAATAGTTGGGCGTTTGTACGCTATGTGCCCTGCTTTTTTGAGCAGAGAAACTTTCACAACTTGTTCGTTGTATGTGTTCGCTTTTTGTGCTAAAATATTTTTATGGTGCTTCCATAACGGTAGGCGGTTGTCCCTCTGGCAGCAAGATTCTGTATTACTGCAAATCTAATGGCAAGAGGGGGTGAGACCAATGATGACTTTAGATAATCTTATCTCTGTTCTCGGCTTATGTCTGACTTCAGTAGCTCTAGGATTCGCTCTAGGTTATGCGCTAGGTCAAATTCACGTAAAAAAATAACCGCCCAGTCTGCAAAACAAGCGGTTATTTTTTATAACTAAATGTTCAAGGATAACCGTCTATCGGCGGCACCTTTTCTATTTCTATGATAGCACAAAGTAAAGTGTTTGACAACCATTCTGATTAAATTCACAAATCCCTCACGTCTTATACTATTACTCAAACTTCCCACATAAAAAAGCTGTTTTTAGCTGCTCAAACCCTTATCACATCTAGGACTTACGAATATAAAAAACAAAATTCAATTATCTAAGATGGGATTATATTATATGAAGCGCCTGCAGGCAAGCATTAGGCAAGAAAAGTTCAAGGAATGTTTTCTTGACCTGTCAGTCATCATATTGTAAAATTAAATTAGTCTGAGGATGTGCCGCGTGGGACTGCCTGCCTGCGCGGCTCATTGTCTGTTTGCTCATAAATCAGCAGAGCCTTGTCTTTGCTGCCAAAAGCAGACAGTGAAGGATGTAAGCGCATGTACCGCTCAGGCGGTGGACGAGGAATGAGGTTATCGATCAGTCAGCGGATGCCTCACGGCCGGCTGCAGGCCGCAAACCATGTACAAAGCCCTCCGGTAACGGGGGAGAGAAAAGCACGGTGGCAGAAAGGGCAAAGAATATAATACAGGCTCGCAAGGGAGAAGGTATCAGATACGAGAAAACCTGACTAAGCAGATGATGCCTTACACCTTACAGCGTAGAGGAGGATTACTACTTATGTGCGGAATTGTAGGTTATATCGGTAATCACGAAGCAGCCCCCTTTTTGCTTGACGGTATGAGCAAGCTGGAGTATCGCGGTTATGATTCTGCCGGTATTGCTGTTTATGAAAACAACAGCATTCGTGTAGAAAAATGTG
>ERZ1673740.2602-NODE-2602-length-9968-cov-12.917886_pt1 | contig 9968 bp, 7 predicted proteins | sample MGYA00580221_ERZ1673740 | MGnify/ENA primary metagenome ERZ1673740 (study PRJEB41218, sample SAMN15661786) | gut metagenome | host: Homo sapiens | place: Canada: London | collected 2015-08-20/2019-03-30 | study: EMG produced TPA metagenomics assembly of...
ATTGACAGCGTTCTTTGCTGACAATCTTATGAATAGGCATGGTTCGTAGCGGAGGGAGCCTTAGACCAGACGAACTCCCGAAGCGGCAGAAGGCCCTCAGGCAGATATCGGTCTCCGAGTGTGAATTTTCTAAAGCAGTGGATAAAGTGTATCTCATCCGAACGGGCACGGCTCTAGGCGACATCCATGTCGCCGGCCGCCTGTCGCAAACATCGTGTTTGCTCCACCCTGATGGCTCACCACTGCTTAAGAAAATATCAACACGCTCCGACAGACATCTGCCTGAGGACCTTCTGCTACTCCGGGGAGTTCTGTTTGTATTTAAAACGGCCAATTTCTGCGAAAAAAATACAAAAATGTGAAATTTTTATATGTAAAAAGTCTCTATTTTCGCTGCATGAGCAAAATAAAGAAATTCCGTACAAAAATTCCTGATTTAGGAACTTTTTTGTACGGAATTCATCGTTTTTGGACTATTTACACCAAACTAACTTTCTATTTATACAATCACAATCGGCGTCCGATATTCATTCACCATTTCCGTCTGGTTCTTTAAGGCCAGATTCCCCAGATAGATCTGATTGCGGAGGATATCCAGATCCAGCATCCGCAGAGATTCGGGAGAAAGCGTCTGTCTGGCATCAGCCAGGCTGGTGACGAGAGGAATGGAACTGTTCTTTTTGATCTCGGCAAGCAGTGGCGTCGCATTCTTGCGGAAACCCAACACTCTGGCGTAAGAGATATAGTCTTCCGACTTGCAGGTCTCGAATTCTTCCTTGGTCATATTCAGCAAAATATGAAGCAGACATCTGCTGATGCGGGTGTAGGTCATATCCTTACTCTTGAGCAGATCACAGAAAGAAGTGTAACCTGCGAAGGAAGGCAGGGTATTGCGGATCCGGTCGGACAGATCCGAAGAAATATCCTGATACTTGTCGTAGCCCACAGAGTATTCCGTCAGCAGCTTGTATTGCAGTGCTGCGGAAAAATCATCGGCAAACAGAGGCTTTTTGTGAGACAGAGAATCCGTCATCAATGCATAGGCACTTTCCGGCATCTGGGCAGCCAGATAGGATAGATCATGCCCGGCGGCCACCGACTGGCGGATAGCAATGGCGGAACACTGATTGGTGCCGAGACGTTTGTCGTGATAATCCGCACCGACTCTGGTGGTAGTGAACGGTGAGATCTTGCTGTTTCTGGACATCAGAGCTTTGAGATATTCAATTCCCAATATATTATTAGGAGAGGAAAGAACGTCCTTATCATCGCTTAAGGAAGGCGCGTATTGCAATAACGCCCAGGTCCTGGCGATGGGGAAGGACATTCCCTTACGCATATTGCAGCGCAAGGATTCCACGTAAGGTTCCGGTTCCGTATAGAAAATCTCAGCGATCCGTGACAAGACTTCAATGTTGCCGCACTCACTGCCAAAGCACAGATTTGTGGTCACTCCCAGTTTGTCGAACAAGGCAACCGAGCCCTTGGCAAAAAATTCCGCACTGGAGGCAGCATAGCGGGTGGGCAGTTCCAGCACCAGATCTGCACCGTTCTCCAGAGCCATTTTTGTACGGGTGAACTTATCTAAGAGGGCAGGAGCACCCCGCTGCATGAAATTACCGCTCATGACAATGATCGTATAATCGGCATCATTGGCCTCTTTGGCATGCTGTAACTGGTAAGCATGGCCATTATGGAAGGGATTATACTCTGCGACAATACCATTGACCTTCATAATGTGGCTCCTTTCGTGAAAAGAAATATACGTTATAACGAACACAAACCCTGACAAGGAATGTGAAAAAAATAACATACACTGAAAGCGTTTACATATGCATGGTTATCAGCTTATTTTATTCTGAAAAAATAGTGGTTGTATCTGAAAATATACAATTTTGCGAACATTATGCCCTTGTGTACTCCAGATGTATTTAGTATAATATAAATACATCGGTTTGTTAAGATAAAACCAAAACTTTACAGAAGTTATTTGGGAGGAAGCGGGTATCCCCCGCCGGAAAGGAGAATGGATATGTCATACATTGACATGATTAAAGAGAGAGCAAGACTCGACAAAAAGACTATTGTATTACCGGAATCTAATGATAAGAGAACATTACTGGCTGCTGCCCGTATCGTGGAAGAGGGCATCGCAGACATCATTATGATCGGTGATGAAGAGAAGATCATGGATGGTGCAGGCTGGCTGGAAGTTGACCTGTCCAAAGTTAAGGTAGTTAACCCTAAAACAACTCCCAAGTTGGATGACTATGTGAATTTATTATATGAAACCAGAAAAGCAAAGGGAATGACCCCCGAGAAGGCAAGAGAGATCCTGCTGAATGATTACCTGACCTTCGGTATCGTAATGGTTAAGGCTAATGATGCAGACGGTATGGTAGCAGGTGCATGCCACTCTACCGCAGATACTTTAAGACCTGCACTGCAGATCCTGAAGACTGCACCCGGCGTTAAACTGGTATCCGCATTCTTCGTTATGGATACCGTATTCAAGGATCAGGGTGAGAACGGAACCTTCCTGTTCGCTGACTGTGGTCTGAACCAGGATCCTACTCCCGAAGAACTGGCTGCTATCGCAGATACTTCTTCCAGAAGCTTCAAGTCTCTGATCGGACCTAAGCCCGTGATCGCCATGCTGAGCCACTCCACCAAGGGAAGTGCAAAGCACGCACTGGTTGACAAAGTAGTAGAAGCTACCCGTATCGCACATGAGGAGTATCCTCATCTGACTCTGGACGGCGAACTGCAGTTGGATGCAGCTCTGGTTCCCAGCGTTGCCAAGTCCAAGGCTCCCGGAAGCCCTGTAAACGGACATGCCAATGTCCTGATCTTCCCGAACCTGGATGCAGGTAACATCGGTTACAAGCTGGTACAGAGACTGGGTGGAGCAGAAGCTTACGGCCCTATGTTACAGGGTATCGCAAAGCCTGTTAACGATCTGTCCAGAGGATGTTCCTGGCAGGATATCGTCGGTGTCGTAGCACTGACCGCTGTACAGGCACAGTTAGTATAATCACTGGTAACGAACATAAACGTGTGCGGGATATCTGTCCCGCACCGTATTCATGTATTGCCCGCACGGGTAACATGACCTCATAGAGTAACAGATTTGAAAGAAAGGAATTCATCATGAATATTTTAGTTATTAACTGCGGAAGCTCTTCCCTGAAGTTCCAGCTCATTGATTCCGAGACCGAGAAATGCATCGCAAAGGGTCTTTGTGAGAGAATCGGTATCGAAGGAAGCCAGATCACCTATACCCCCGATGGTGGTGAGAAAGAGCAGACTGTAACTCCCATGCCGGATCATACCGAAGCTATCCGTCTGGTGCTGGAAGCTCTGACCAATGAAAAGACAGGTGTGGTAAAGAGTCTGGATGAGATCGGTGCCGTAGGACATCGTATCGTACACGGCGGCGAGAAGTTCGCAGCATCCACCATTATCACCGATGAAGTTATGAAAGCCATCGAGGAATGCAACGACCTGGCTCCTTTACATAACCCTGCTAACCTGATCGGTATCAATGCATGCAAGAAGCTGATGCCCACCACTCCCATGGTAGCTGTATTTGACACCGCTTTCCATCAGACCATGCCTGAGGAAGCTTATATGTACGGTCTGCCTTACGAGTATTATGAGAAATACAAGATCAGACGTTACGGCTTCCACGGAACCAGCCACTCTTATGTATCCAAGAAGGCTGCTGAGGTTCTGGGCAAAAAGTACGAAGATCTGAAGATCATCGTTTGCCACCTGGGCAATGGTGCCAGCGTATCCGCTGTTAAGAACGGCAAGTGTGTAGACACCTCCATGGGTCTGACACCTCTGGAAGGTCTGATCATGGGAACCCGTTCCGGTGATATCGATCCTGCCATCATGGAGTTCATCGCTCACAAAGAGGGCAAGAACATCGACGAGATCATGACCGTTCTGAACAAGAAGTCCGGTGTATATGGTCTGTCCAACAATCTGTCTTCCGATTTCCGTGATCTGGAAGCAGGTTACAACAACGGCGATGCACACTGCATCCGTACCATGAACACTTACTGCTACCGTGTGGCAAAATATATCGGCTCTTATGTAGCAGCCATGAACGGTGTAGATGTGATCTGCTTTACCGCAGGTATCGGCGAGAACGCACCTTTAGTTCGTTCCCTGGTATGCGAGCATCTAGGCTTCTTGGGAGTATCCATCGATGAGGAGGCAAACCACAAGCGTGGCGAGGAGATCGCTATTTCCACTCCTGACAGCAAGACCACTGTTATGGTAATTCCTACGAATGAGGAACTTGCTATTGCCAGAGAGACTGTAAGTTTGGTAAAATAGGTTCGACGGAACCTTAAGAATGAGAACACCCATCAACCGGAGGATCCGATTGGTGGGTGTTTTACGTATGCAAATCGAGCATGAGAAATCCCCGTCGATGTATGGTAACGAATCAACAGAGGGAGAAAAATTATGAAAAAAAATGTGATCGTAGGACAGTCCGGAGGCCCCACAGCGGTGATCAATGCCAGTCTGGCAGGTGTCTACAAGACAGCAAAGGATATGGGAGCGGATACCATATACGGTATGCGCTATGGCATTCAGGGTTTGTTGGAGAAAAAGATCGTGGATCTGGGGGAAAAGATCCGCAACGACATGGATGTGGAACTTTTGAAGAGAACACCGGCTTCCTTTCTGGGATCCTGCCGCTATAAGCTGCCGGAGATCAGTGAAGATAAAGCTATTTACGAGAAAATATTTGCAATTCTGGAAGAACTGGAGATCATGGCATTTTTCTATATCGGCGGCAATGACTCCATGGATACCATCAAAAAGCTTTCCGATTATGCAGAGACAGTGGGCAACCCGATCCGTTTTATCGGCGTACCCAAGACCATTGATAACGACTTAGAGGGTACGGATCATACGCCTGGTTACGGAAGTGCGGCAAAATATATTGCTACCGTTACCAAGGAGCTGGTACGTGACGGCCTGATCTATGAGATGCAGAGTGTGACTGTCATCGAGATCATGGGAAGAAATGCCGGATGGCTCACCGGAGCAGCAGTACTGGCCAAGAGTGAAGACTGTGAAGGCCCGGATCTGATCTACCTGCCGGAAGTAGCCTTTGATGTGGATGATTTTCTGAAAAAGGTCAAGAAACTGGTCAGCGAGAAACAGTCCATTGTCATTGCAGTGTCCGAAGGAATCAAGACGGCAGACGGAAGATATGTCTGCGAATTGTCTGCACCTTCCGACAAGACGGATTCTTTCGGACATGTACAGTTATCCGGTACGGGCAAATATTTGTCTGACCTGATCATTGAAAAGCTGGGCTGCAAATCCAGAGCTATTGAACTGTCTACTCTGCAGCGCTGTGCCGGACATCTGACCTCCCGCGTGGATATCACCGAGGCTTATCAGGTAGGTGGAACTGCGGTAAAGGCAGCTTTTGAAGGCAAGACCGGTCAGATGGTGATCTTAAAGAGAGTATCTCAGGATCCCTATATTTGCACTACGGATCTCTATGATGTACACAAAGTAGCCAATCTGGAGAAAAAGGTGCCTCGTTCCTGGATCAACGAAGCAGGCGATTATGTGACGGAAGATATGAAAAATTATATCGAACCTTTGATCCAGGCGGAGCTGACTCCGATCATGATCACAGGACAACCCAGACACATTATTATTGACGATCTGTAAAAGAAAATGGAATAAAACAACAAATCAAATAACGATACAAAGGAGGTGGAAAGATGCCGAAACACAGGAAGAGAAGAATCATGCTCAGCATAGTGAGTATTGTGCTTTTTGTAGTTTTATCTGCGCAGCTTTCCACCTTTTCTTTTTCTGTGACTGCGGCCGGGGAACACGGAGAACTGGTGGCGGAGGAGTACGAACGATACCGGGAACGCTTTGACAGGATAGAAAAGATTGGAGATTTGGAGAACCAGGGATTCCGCCTGCTGGAGGATCAGATCTTTGCGATGCCGTTGCAAAAACTTCCGGAGGAAGCCGTAGATACGACAGAGGAACCCGGGGATGAAGTCTGGTTCTATGCGGCACTGGATACAAGGTACCACAGACTGGCGGTATTTATCGCAGATGCTTCCGGGCAGATTCTGTACAAGACGGACCAGCTGGAAGCAAATTACTGCTATCCGGGAGAAATGCGGCAGCCGGTGAAAAAACTGGCTTCGGTTTCTTTTCAGGATGTAGACAATGACAGAGATACGGATATCATCCTGATCGTCCAGTGCCATAATGACAGGGGGGATTATCAGGAAGAATCCTACAAAGTAGGAGATGTTCTGTTCCAGGACGATGGAAACTTTTACCGTGATTATCGGATCTCAGACAAGATCAACCGCTTTGATATGAACAAGAACCCTGCCTGTATTTTAAATTTTGTAAGAGACGGGCGTTCTACGGAATTCCTCTATACGGCGGAGACACTGGCAGATCTTCTGAACCACAATTTCAATGTCATCGAGGAACAGTCTTATACCCGTAATTTTGAAAAGCTGGGAAAATTAAAGGTGGTTCCGGGCACCTACCGGATGGCGGAATATGACGTGTTCATGATCTATCTGATCGATGAACAGGGAAATATTGTGTGGAGTTTTCAACCCATGGAGGATTACGACAATCTCTATGCGCTGAAGGGAATCCAGGGAAAGGACCTGGACGGTGACGGCCTGAAGGATCTGGTGGTGTTTGCAAAATACAGCTATGAAGGAGAAAACGGGGAATTGCTGGTGGACACCGTGTGCACCATTTATTACCAACGGACGGCCGGATTTGAGAAGGATACTGATTTTACAGAAAATTATGAATGTACGGAGGAGGATACTCTGGAGGCACTGGTGACGAAGATCCGTGCCTATTGGGGGTGGCAGACATAATGATAAAAATATTGATCGTGGATGATGAAAAGCCAATCTGTGACCTGATCGACCTGAATCTGTCGGCAGCAGGATATTATTGCAAAAGTGTACAGGATGGCATGAAAGCCATTGAACTGATTGAAAAGGAAACCTTTGATCTGATCTTACTGGATATTATGCTTCCGGGAGTGGACGGTTTTGATATTATGGAATATATCAGACCTTTAAAGATCCCGGTGATCTTCATTACCGCCAAGGGAGATGTAAAGGACCGGGTAAAAGGCTTGCGTCTGGGGGCGGAGGATTATCTGGTGAAGCCCTTTGATGTGGTGGAACTGCTGGCAAGGGTAGAAGTGGTACTGCGCAGATTCCACAAACGGGGAGCGCAGCTGTCCGCAGGAGATGTAGTGGTGGATATGGAAGCCAGAATGGTGACGAAAGCGGGCGTACCTGTGGTACTTACCAACAAGGAATACGGACTTCTGGTGTTATTTATTCAGAATAAAAATATTGCCTTATTCAAGGAAAGCCTGTACGAAAAGGTATGGGGAGAAGAATATGACGGGGACAGCAGGACTCTGGAGCTGCATGTGCAGCGCCTGCGCAAAAAAATGGGATGGGAGAATCAGCTGGTAGCGGTATATAAGGTAGGATACCGGCTGGAGATTGCCTGAGAACGAGGAATTCTTGTAGGAAAGTGGACAAGAGGAGAAAAGAATGAAATTTTCCTGGAAAATTCTGCTGTGCACCATGCTGATCATGGCAGCAGCCTGCGGAGCAAGCGGGTATTTTTTTGTAAATTATGTGTTTCAGACCTCATTGGAGAGGGAGACCAGACAGGCACTGGATGAAAGTAGTATTTTGAGCTTCGCTTTCGAGACGGCGGCCCTGAATATTCCTTCGAAATATGATGTGCTCCCGGACGGAACCGTGGAGCAGATCGGAGTGTATCTGGAGAACAGAGGTCAACACGGAAGCAGACTGCTGCGGATCAGCGATGCAAGTGGAAAGGTGCTGTATGCCAGTGAAGGCTTTACCGCGGATACGACCCTGTGGGAGGAGAATGGAGAAAATACCCGGGTGTACCAGGTGTTGCGGCTCGGAGAGTACTACTATATCCAGACACAGACCAGAATCAATGTATCTGACCGGGTGTTGCGGCTGGAGACCATGAAGGATGTGACTGCCGTATATACAGAGAGGACGGAAGGCTTTCGGATGTATCGTCAGGTGACGGTGATCGTACTGTTGTGCAGTGGCGCTGTGATGACGCTGATCGCCTGCTGGCTGACCCGACCGATCCGGCTTCTGACGCAGGCCACCGGCAAGATGGCGGAGGGGGAGTACAGCTATCGTGCGGAGCAGATCAGTCAGGATGAAATGGGACAGCTGACAGTGGATTTTAATCATATGGCGGAGGCGTTGGAGCAAAATATCAATAATCTGGAGAATGAAGTCCGGGCCAGAGAGGACTTTATTGCTGCATTTTCCCATGAACTGAAGACACCGCTGACAGCCATTATCGGTTACGCGGATATGCTGCGTTCCCGCAAACTGGACGAGGAGAAACATTTTCTCTGTGCCAATTATATTTATACAGAGGGCAAACGTCTGGAGACCATGGCACTGCGCCTGTTAGATATTATTGTGACCAGGCGGGAGGAGATTGAACGGAAGAATACCAATGCCACCGGTATTTTTGCGTATCTGCAGGAAATCTATGTGGATAAGGAAAAACCGGAGGACAGCAGGGTAAAAGTTGACATTCGTTGGGAAAAAGGAGAACTCTATGCCGATGAGAATCTGCTGAAGACCGTATTGATCAATCTGATCGACAATGCCATCAAGGCCTCGGAGGCTGGACAGACGGTGGAGGTCACGGGAAGCCGTCGGGAGAACGGGTATTATTTTCAGGTACGGGATGAAGGTATCGGTATTCCTGAAGAAGAATGTCATAAGATTACCGAGGCCTTTTACATGGTGGATAAATCCAGATCCAGAGCCCATAATGGAGCGGGGCTGGGGCTGGCACTCTGTACAGGCATACTGGAATTGCATCACAGCAGACTGGAGATCCAGAGTACTCTGGGAGAAGGAAGCTGTATGAGTTTTTTGATTCCGGATGAGGAGGTGAAGCCGGATGAATAAAAGGAAAAATTATTTCATAGGCTTTGCCGTAGCAGTGGTGGTCATTCTTGCGGCACTGTGGGGACCGGAATGGATTGCCGACAGACGGGACGGAAAGCTTTTAAACAGTATTACGACGGAGGCAGTAGAAGGAGGGGAAGGATATCGCTACCGTATGAGCAGTAACCAGAAACTCTATCTGCTTGGTCGGTGTCTGAGCAGTCAGACATTACCGGAGAGTGAGCTGCGGTCGTTGACCAGAGTGGACAATGAGACGGGAAACTATGGCGAGGTGACGGGCACTTATGCGTTTGTGGAGAACAGGCAGCAGCCAGGGGAAGGACAGATCCAGGAGGTGGCAGTATATGAGGCCTGCAATCGTGAAATCGAAGCTCTGAAAGAGAAGGGAATCCTTCCCAAGGAGGTAAAGGAAGTGTCGGAAAGCTCTTACGAGGCTGTGATCTGCTCGGCCATAGATGTGCTGGAACCGAGAAACAATCTGGCTGTGTGGAAGATCAGCCTGTCCACGGACGTGCAGAATGCAGACAAGAGCAATCGCTTTCTGGATATCTATATGGATGCAGATACCGGCAAAATCTATGAGTTTTATGTCCGAACCGGACAGGAATGGGAGAATATTGATCCGGAAGCCATGATCGTACAGTATGCAGACTATCTGGAACTGAGCGGACTTCAGAGTTATGAGGATCTTAACCCGTTGTTGGAAACAACTCCTTATTTTGAGAAATTTACGTTCCCGGGAGACGAGGACAGCAGCATGACGGTGACCATTGGCTATTACGAAGGAATCCGGGAGCTGTTCCTAAAGGTGGGAAAATAAAATACGCAAAGATTTTTTCGAAAAAAGATTAAAATCACTACTTGACGTTACTACACTAAAGCAGTAATATAAATAAAAATTAAATACAGCGGTAAGAAACCATTGAT
>ERZ1673740.2609-NODE-2609-length-9950-cov-13.049015_pt1 | contig 9950 bp, 8 predicted proteins | sample MGYA00580221_ERZ1673740 | MGnify/ENA primary metagenome ERZ1673740 (study PRJEB41218, sample SAMN15661786) | gut metagenome | host: Homo sapiens | place: Canada: London | collected 2015-08-20/2019-03-30 | study: EMG produced TPA metagenomics assembly of...
CCTCACGGAGGGCGACTGGCAATAGACAGAGGTGATTAGATGAGCGTAACATTTCAACTCACGCCCTCACGGAGGGCGACCTTGATGAAATCGCTGAGCAGATTGGATGTTGTATTTCAACTCACGCCCTCACGGAGGGCGACATGGATTTATCGTACCATTGGCGAATTTTTTTCATTTCAACTCACGCCCTCACGGAGGGCGACGCACAGAATATCTATGATTCTATCTCGGCAGGACATTTCAACTCACGCCCTCACGGAGGGCGACAGCGGACGCGAGCCGATGACAACACCGGCGGCGTATTTCAACTCACGCCCTCACGGAGGGCGACGTCACTGTACTTCTGGATAGCATCGTCAAGTGGCTTATTTCAACTCACGCCCTCACGGAGGGCGACAATCAATCCGGCGATTACGCTTGCGACCACGCTATTTCAACTCACGCCCTCACGGAGGGCGACTTCTACGCTTCCATCATCCAGCGTCATTCCCGTATTTCAACTCACGCCCTCACGGAGGGCGACAACGCTAAGGAAAAGCGGGGCGTGGAACTGCGAAGATTTCAACTCACGCCCTCACGGAGGGCGACGCCCTTACCCGGATTAATATATACGAGGACAAATTTCAACTCACGCCCTCACGGAGGGCGACAATCAACCACGACCCGGACGCCATATTGATGCATATTTCAACTCACGCCCTCACGGAGGGCGACTTCTGATTGAAAGAGAAGAGAGCTGCCGGTACATTTCAACTCACGCCCTCACGGAGGGCGACGGACGAGGCAGGTTACCTTGTGATGCTGCCGGGCATTTCAACTCACGCCCTCACGGAGGGCGACGTGAACGGCGGCTCATCCATGCGGAGCGGATACAGATTTCAACTCACGCCCTCACGGAGGGCGACAGTACAGAATTTCGCCCTTGTCCGGGTCAGATGCATTTCAACTCACGCCCTCACGGAGGGCGACTGAAACCTATGCTCGGCAGTTACAGTATAACAAATTTCAACTCACGCCCTCACGGAGGGCGACTGCAAATTTAGACAAATTTTTCTTCTAAATCGCGGCTATGCTTATTCAATATCTCTATATTTTCTTCCTCATTTCATCTCCCTCCTCCCCCAAATTCTATCTTTTCAGCAAAAATCCTTTAAATTTCAAGTGCGAATCTTCCTGCTTTTTTCTGTGCACTTGGCATTCGCACTACAGAATCAGTGTGTCCATCACGTCAAATACCGCTTTTGCACCAACATGTTCTACTTTGTTTTTGTACTTTTCACCCAAATAGTAAAACCGCAAACTATCGGTCTCTTTATCTATGATTTTTTCTAGTATATCTTTTACCTGTCGGCACTTAGCCGCATCCATCTGGCACTCGAAGACAGAATTTTGGACTCGCTGGCCGTAATTGGTACATTCTTTTGCTACCTTGCGCAATCGCGTTCTGCCTGCTACGGTTTGTGTATTTACATCATATGTGATCAGCACCAGCATTAAAAATCACCTACTTCCACAAAAATGGCGGATATTCATCCAGATCCCCTCGCAGGAAACGTGCCAGCAGCATGCTCTGTGCATATGGAACCATTCCCCACTCGATCTTTTCGCCTAAAAATGGATGCGTAATCATCTCCTGTTTTTTTCCCTGCCATGCACTAAGAAAGGCTTTTCGTCCCTCCTCCGTCATAATAACGGCACCGTTTTCCTTAGTTAAAAAATATTCTGGCTTCATAATCCTCTTGTTGATAAGTGTCAGAACAAACCGATCTACCATAACGCTACGAAATTCTTCCATCAGATCCAGCGCCAATGACATTCGTCCCGGACGATCTGTGTGGAAAAATCCAACATATGGATCCAGGCCCACTGCTTCCAGCGCCCCGCCGCACATTCCTGCCAGTAAAGAATATCCAAACGAAAGCATCGCATTCACATTATCTAACGGTGGTCTCTTATTTCTTCCATGAAAATAAAAATCCTCTTTCTGCTGCAGAATAAGTTCATCAAAAGCGGAAAAATATACCGATGCAGCTTCTCCTTCCAGTCCTAAAAGTGTTCCCGCATCTTCACATTCTCTGATTTTATTCATACTCTGCCCCAGAAAAGCTGATTTTTTCTTAAGCAATTCTGCATCCAGCCGCATACTGTAATCTCTGGCGGCTCTCTCGAGCACCCACCTGGCATTATAGACCTTGCCAAGAATAAAATTCTTTGCTATTTTGACGCTTTCTTCTTTTTTCTCACTGATGCGGTATTGTGTTTTTCGCAGTGTCACATTTCCCTTTTCTTCTCCGCTGACCCTCGCCAGAAAACGACCATTTCCGGACATAAAGGATAATTCAATGTTTCTTTGCGCGCACGCCCCCATTAATGCCGGACTCGCTCCTGTATAGCCAAAGGTCACGATCGCCTGTAAATTATGTAAAGGGATTCTTCCTATTTCCTTTTTATCCTCCATTACTACGACATTTTCCCCATCAAGTGAAAGATAACGATTTCCATAAGTAATATACAAGGTATTCAGCAATCTTTTCATAGATTTTCCTCTTCCTGCATTCTCTTGGTAATGTATTCCGCAACCAATTTATTCTTATTTAAAACCGGCAGACAAATATCTTTCAAGGAACATGCATTACATTTCCTGCTTATTTTTACTTTCGGTGTATACTGTTGTTCATAATACTTATGCATTTCTGCAAATATCTGCTTCACTTTTTCCCGGATTGCATTATCAAATTCTACCTTATGGCGTCTGCGGACTTCACCGTAATAAAGATATCCATACTCGATTTCACAACACAGCATTTCTTCCAGACAAAACGCCTGCGCTGCCAACTGCAGGATATCCTCTTCTCCTTCTTTTGGTTTTCCCCGCTTATATTCTATTGGCACTACACGATAAAATCCTTCTTTTCCATGCAGTGAAATCCCCTCTCTCACCCGATGAAATTCCACCACATCGCACTCGCCGCTCACTCCCATTTCGCAGGAGTGAACCGGCATCGCACGCACAATCAGCAGATCTCCTCTTTTTTCTTTGAGACCCGGATTATGTGCATTTTCATGAAGAATCTTTCCCTCTACCGTGCGGACATTCTCCTGCCACTGCATCTCGATATATGCAAGTGCCCATTGGCGCCGGCAGAATGCAAAATGTTGAATTCCTGACAACTGCAGATAATCATCCTCATCATACATTCCAATTCACCCCTCACGGAAAACGACCGTATCTTTAGACAAAATCAAAAATCTCCGGTTCTCTGCATCCTTCTACATTCCAGGTAATATCATAATCCTTAAAGCTTCTCGGATGATCTAAATCTTTATTCCAGTCAAATCCTCTCTGGATCTTTCCACTCGAAATAGCCGGTGTTTTTTCCTCGTGCTGCCACCAGTACATCCGGCATACCTCCATACTTCCTTCCGGACGTGCTGACGATGCATCATTTTCAAACAATGTCATGAGTGCTTCTTTCAGTATCTCAGCATCCTCCTGGGTAAAGCCCGTCTTTTCCGCGAGCTGCACATTGACACTTCCCATCACCTTGTATACAGCAAACCCAACTCTGTGTTTCGTTCCCATCGTATCAGATGCCTTTCCTTCTTTTCCGGCCTCGCTGTTTACGCTCTTGGTGATTTGCATACTCATGATATCAATCGGAGACAGACTTACTGCCTGATGAATCGACACCGGACCGCGTACGCCAAAGGATACTGGAATTCCTTTAAATGCAAAAACCTGTCCAAATGCTCTCACATCGATCCACTCCCTGCATGCAATCTGTGCGCAGAGATCTCTGCTCGCATCTTTCTTATTTCCCATCTGTTTTTTAAGCTCCTCGCAACCATCTGCGCGCTCCTTCAGACTCTTGAATGAGTCGTCCGTTCTGTCATCTGACTGCACGAAAATTTTCTGTCCCAGATCCTGCAGGCGGTTTCGGATTTTTCGTTTAATGCAGACATCTGAAATTTCCCCATATCCATCCAGATTAATTCTCGGACGGTTTCCGTTCAGTGGATCTCCATTGGGATTTGCATTCGTTGCACTCACAAATAATGTAAAATCAATTTTTCCTTTTAATTCGCTCATTTCTTTATTCCTCCTCTGTTTTCTCTGTTTTGTAAGTTCTCAGCGCACAGGACTGACTGTGAAATCCAAGTAAATATAAGCCGCTCAAACGTTTATTCTCCTGATAATCGTTTACACTTTCAAATGCGTCCTCGATTTCGTCCAGCAGATTTTCATAAAATCTTCGTTCCGGCACTGGCAATTTGCTCAAATACGGCTGAATATTCTCTTCAATAACTTTCCAGGTTTCAAACGGTCTCTGCGAAAAATTATTCATGTATCGCTTTGCATTTGTAATTCTACTTCTGTCCTTATCCATATCAAAAGTCCGATATTCAATTCGATCTGCTACAGCAAGCAATCTTCCATACAGGTAATCTCTTTCTGTACAATTTTTGTCTACCGCCATTTTCCATTCCTCCTTATAAAGTTCTTTTCTTCTTTTTTTAACCATGGAGCACGCAAGCTGCAAAATCTGCTCCCAGTTTCTCCGTTCTTTATATGCCAATGGATTAGATGCCTTATTTATCACCCTTTCCACATAATCAGCTGGTATTCTCTGCCCATCCCAAATACATGGCAAGATACGCTTTGCAACCTCAGCATAAAGTTTTTTGCTGTTTCCATCTACAATGGTAATACTTCCATTATTTTCTATTCCGAATAAAAGATCCGCTATCTCCTTTACTCCAACCATGCCATAATAAACAATTCTTTTTCCGTCTCTCCATTTTTCATGACGCCACCAGCAGTCCTTGTGCCATTTTCTGATATTCTCTAAATATCGCGTTTCTTCAATTTTTTTTGCTTCCACGACTGCTAGGCGCCCCGGTGTTGCTGCATCGACTCCCAATAACACCATATATTTCATAGTCGTGGGACATTCTTCCTCGTTCTGCAGCGTGCGATACCCACTCATCGCCTTCTGAAACAGCTCCGCTCCGATCGCATTGGTGTCAAACTCCGGAGCTTCCAGTCCGGTATCCCATTCATCAAATTCAGATATAATATGCTCCGTATCCGAGTCCCATCGAACTTCTAATTCTCCTGCTGAATCCTCCGCTGTTTCCCATGTAGCAAACACCATGGTATCATATGTGCCTCCCTGTCTGCGGATAATCCATTTCAATGCGTTGTGAACCTTCTGGGATGTTTCATTTCCAATTGCAAATGCCTCTTCTTTCGTTGCAAATCGACCACGATACGTAAAATTATCCTTATCATTTGAAGAAATCAGTTTCGCGCCGTCTCCTTCATTTCGGATTTTCTTTGGCTGTAGATAGGAAATACTTTCTCTTTTTCCACTTAAATAGCAAAGTCCCTTTTCCCCTTCCATAGACCGTTGATACTGCTGATATTTTTCCCATAAGGTCTTATCTTTCCAGCATTCATCAACTGTTTCTGTCAGTGGATTACTTAAAGAGCGCACAATAAATCGCACAAACGCTTTACTTTGATCAATTCCCTGAATCGTTTCCTTTTCTGCCAGCGTTCCATCTTCATTTTGCTTCAATACCTTCTGTTCAATCAAATCATGCATCAAACTTTTCTTCTGCAGATAATAATAAATTGCTCTTACTTTATCATGGCAAAATTCTGACTCATACCATTTTTTTAATTGTTCCATGTAAATTTCAAAACAGCTTCCATCGTCCGCCACATAAAGCGGATAATCGCCCGCCAGATATCTTAAATTATCACACAGGGGATGGGCTTCTTTTCCAGATGTTCGGCTTCCTGATTTTTCTGTAACCGGAATAATGGTAAATTTATCATTTGCAGGAACCTGTTCGCCATGTAAAAAGTTACCTTCTTCATCAATGGTTACCGTAATCTGTGCCGTTGCCGTTGAGTGGAATGTTGGAAGCAGCGTATAGGGAAATTCACCACGATATTCTATTTTTCCTACCTTGTTCAGATTTTTTTCGTACAAATTCAGTGCTTCTCTTCCCCAGTTCACGTATCTTTCACCTCCCTTTTTTCATGTTCTTCTTTCTCGATATTTTCAAATATTTTCGGCTGCATTTTTCGTATATGACGTTTGATTGTACACTCTTCCGGACGGGGATAAACGATGTAGCCTCCCCTTGTCATGGTCGGATGCTCCCAGAATCTTACCGTCATGTTTCCCTGATCCTCCGACAAAACGGCTTCTTCCGCATAAGTAATTCCGTGATAAGAGAAACCGAAATCTATATCTTTTTCCATATCATCATAATATCCTGCTCCACTGCCAAATTCACACGGTTCCACAAATGCCTGACATTCTCTTGTTCCAAGAAAAATATCTCTCCGGCCTCCGCTCTTTACCATTCTTTCTGACATGCACTGATATTTTCGCTCATTTCTATCCTGTACCATGTTGACCTGATGCTCATTAAATTCAAAATGAGCACGTACCTGATAACGCACATCCTTTAAATACGTGTAGTATGCCAGTTCATTTCCGCCATTGTATTTAATAGGACGAATACCTTTTGTTTCCGTCTGAATCCGGTTCATAACGCGAATTTCATCAATTACCCAAAAGATCGTGGGTTTCCAAAATATGCTTTCCGTAATACCTCGCAATGCCTCGTAAGTTGGAATTGAATAACTTGTTTTTTCGCCTCCAACACGCACCACCGGATCAGAAAACAATGCATAGTTCCCATACACCTCGTACTCTATGGTATTCGCATGTTTTTCCATTGTACCACCTCCAATATGTTTAATAGTTCTCAAAGTTCATCTGCGGTTCTTCCAGCACACCAACTTCATTGCTGTAATACCCTTCGCTCAACGCGAGTATTTCTTGATCGCTAATTTGATATATTGCATTATTAAGACGTTCCTTCTGCACTTCTGAAATTCCAACCGTATATTTTTGCAGTTCCCGCAGCATCCTCTGCTTTTCCTCCCAAGGTAAATACTCACCATCTGCTCCGACAAATGCTGCAATCAGTTTTTTGGCCTCATCATTATAGGGAACCACAACTGGAATCTTATAATCATTAGAAATAACTTCAAATTCTTTTCCTGCCGTTGCAAATGCCTGTGCCATTCCCCCCTTATACTCTTGTTCAAACTTATGCCAATATTGTTTTCTTCCCGGACAATTTTTTCCCAGCATTTCTAGCAAGGTCGTTTTATAATTTTTCGCCGGAAATTTCGTGATATCCGCCTGCAGCACCTGATAGTAATACTGATAATAAATCGCTATCGCTTTCGACGAATCTAATCTTTTTTCAAAAATTTCAGGCTTACTTCGAAATTGTTCTAATAATTTTTGTACTGCTCTTTGTTCTTCTTGTATCTCTGGCAGCTTTTCCAGACTTTCGGCCTCGTTTGTCAATTGTACAATGTAAATCTTTCCAAACCAGGGATACTCCTTGTGGCGATTTCCTCTTCCAGCGGCCTGGATCACATGATCCAATCCCGCTTTTGATCGAATGACACAGCCAAAAGAAAAATTTACACCCGCTTCTACAACCGGTGTACTGATGCAGATCACTCTGCCTGTATATCCGGATTCTCTATTTTTTCGTAATGCCGCATGGACCGTTTCCAACGTGTCCTCTTTATTTTGCGGGCAAAGTTTATTGCTCAGGTGAAAAACTTGATCTTCGTCTGAACAGCTGCTTTTTATCTTTTCATATACTTGTTTTGCACATTCGGTTGTATTTACTATGACCAGCACATTTCGAAATGTCTCAGCTTGCTGCAACGTAAAATCACAGAGATCCTCAATTTCCATTCCGCCCGGATACGCTTCTGTTTCTGTCAAATCTACGATATCCGTTCTTCGAAAGGCTTCTTCATACTTTTCTATGATTTCCGTCATCTCCATGCATTCACTTAAATTATTCTCTTTCAAATCTTTAATGGATGGCTGGGTAGCTGAACATAATACAACATCCGATTCCGCAAAATTGGTAAGAAAATTTACTGCTAAGTTAAAAAGTTCCATACACTTCTTCGGAATGGCCTGTACCTCATCAAAAATGATCACGCTGTTACATAAGGTATGCATTCTGCGGATATCTCTTTTCTGTCCCGAAAAAAGTACATTCAATACCTGTACAGCTGATGTCATAATAATTGGCACATCCCATGTTTCTGTCAGTTTTTTATAGTCTTTCTCCTGCTTTTTCTCCGAAAGAATCACATTGCAATGATGTTCCAGTACGATATCCGGATCGTCAACTGCTCTCCGGATCTCATCGGCATTCTGGCTTAAAATACTGTTAAATGGGGCAACATAAATAATATGCTGTTTTTGGGTCCGCTCGGCACGATACAGTGCAAAGCGCAAACTACTTAATGTCTTTCCAGCTCCCGTTGGTACTGTCAGACGATACAGTCTCGTTTCTTTTTCTGCCTCTTCATAGCACCTCTCAGAAATCTCCTGCCGGACTGCCTGAAGACTCTGGCCATTTTCTGCCTTGTTTCGAATTTCATGATTAAGATAGTTCTCAAAACATTGTATACTCTGTTGCCATATTTTCTGTATTTCTTTCTTTGAAATACGTTGTTTCAATTCTTCATTCTGAAAAAATTTTTCCGTATCTGTCCAATCACTGTCAAGCAGCATAGAAAGCAATACTCTGAAATACATTCCAATATAAAAATATCCATTTCCACAATGACGATTTTGTTTTGTGCTTTTTCGCACAAACATTCCTATTTTTTTATTAATCTGAACATATTGTGCATCTGCTGCTTCGCACACTTTTTGGATTTTCTCTTTATCAAAGATCTGAAAAAATCTTTCCTTCACAATGTCTTCCTGACACTCTTTTTCCGCTCTGCGTTCCTGTAAGGTACACCCGCTTTCAAAATCAATACAGTCGCTGATTCCATGATGTGAGTACACAACTGTACTTAACAGCTCTGCTGCTGTTTTCTGCCGCATCATTTTCCATAGCATCCGTCCACCTGCGGTTGAGTGATCCAAATCGTTTCGGTGTGCCTGATCCCCCTTTTTCAAGATATCTTGAAAATCTTTCTGCACATCATCAGAGAGTTTCCCCGCATCATGAAAAAGTGCGGCCGCCTCGACAAGTTTCTGAATCTCTCCCATAGGACAAATGCTTTTTGCATATGATGTTACATTATCTGTATGTTCCTGAAAGCTCTGGGTACGGCCTGTTTCAAAATCCACATGTGCAAGATAAATGTCACTTGTTTTATTTTCGTTTGTATTATTCATCACTTTCTCCTTTTGTCTATTTTGTTTATTTTTCGGAGTCAAGTTCTGATTTTTTATTCATTTTTACCACATTATAGCAGACTCCGACCTGTAGCGCAATATATTTTCAAACTTTTGTTCGATCATATATTTAGTTTATACCTCATCGTTTTCTACTTTGACATGTCAAATAATTCTATTCAAAATCCTTTTTACCACCTCTCCTCTTAAATCGCATTTCTGCCTTAGTATCAATTTGATTTTTATTTTCACATTGGGAATTTACAAAGATTTTTAGATTTTGTAATTCTTCCTTTGTGTGTTAGAGTATTTTTTACTCTAAAATTATAGAAGACTTTACAAATTAGAAAATAACGTATAGAATAGTATATGTTCGTAGTTTACTATTCTTTTTAGATCTTATTTCTAAATTGAATCAGTTTTCTACCTGAAGAAGTTATCCGATACTGCCAATATCTGATAGCTTCTTCTTTTATATTTTCACTATACCACCTTTTCTACTAACATGCAATACAAATTATATTTTTATAAGTATTTCAATAATGTAAAGTTTATATTATTGAATAATTCTTAAATAGTTTAAAATATAAAAAGCATCAGATTATTTTCCAATGCTTTTTACATAACAGTTATTATAGTGATAGGTAAGCCCCTGATATCATCTCAGGCTTTTCCCCCACTTCACAC
>ERZ1673740.2613-NODE-2613-length-9927-cov-4.182233_pt1 | contig 9927 bp, 7 predicted proteins | sample MGYA00580221_ERZ1673740 | MGnify/ENA primary metagenome ERZ1673740 (study PRJEB41218, sample SAMN15661786) | gut metagenome | host: Homo sapiens | place: Canada: London | collected 2015-08-20/2019-03-30 | study: EMG produced TPA metagenomics assembly of PRJNA649273...
CGATGAGTTCGTATCGGATACCTGTTCTTTCGTCTGTAATAAATCTTTGCATAGTATTTTCTCCTTTTGCTTCTTGTGGTAAAACTCCAATGATTTTTTGTTGTGGTTTACCTTTGTACATTCATCTGAACAGAATTTCTGCTGACTGTGTGTAGGCCAGTTACGGCACACCTACACCAGCAACCTGCTCTCAAACGGGGCAGCTCCAAAAGATGTACAGGAACTGTTAGGACATTCCGATGTCAGTACCACAATGAACATTTACGCTCACTCAACAAGAAAAGCAAAACGGGATTCCGCAAGACTTCTTGATAAAGTAGCGAGCAACGCTTAATAAAAAATCCCCTTATTTCCCTTGCGGATTCCTCACAAGCTCATAAAATAATATTCTTTATTCCTTTTATTTTTTCACTCTTTCTTCCCAAACAAAATCCTTACCGAATTAAGCACGCATATCATTGCAACTCCGGAATCAGCAAATACAGCCATCCACATTGATGCAATTCCCACAAATCCAAGAACCATTACAAGTGCCTTTATTATAAGTGCTCCTATTACATTCTGCATTGCAACGGCTTTTGTTTTCCTGGCAATCCTTATACTTTCAGGTATAGCTGAGAGTCTTGAATTCATAAACACAACATCTGCCGCTTCTATCGCTGCATCTGCTCCGCTTCCCATAGCCGCTCCTACATCTGCCCCTGCAAGTACCGGTGCATCATTTATTCCATCACCGACAAACATAACCGTACCCTTTTCCTCACGGATTTTTGAAAGATTGTTAAGTTTATCCTGTGGAAGCTGTTTTGCATAGCAGGCATCTATTCCCGCTTCTTTTGCTACCATCTCGGCATTTTTCTGTGAATCTCCCGTAAGCATTGCTGTCCAGAGTCCGTACCTCTTTATGTCATTTATCGCCTGTTTTGAGTCTGATTTTATCTTATCATTGATAACAATATATCCTATATATTTTCCCTCAAAAGCAAGCAATACCTCTGTTCCATAAATTTCTTTTGCTTTTTCAGGCACTTCAATCCCATTCATGGCAAGAAGTTCTAAATTTCCACATAAAAGTTTTCCATCCTCAAGCGTGACTTCCATTCCTTTTCCGGAAATTTCCTTTATATCCGCAACCTGAGGTATATCGAGTCGTCTGTTTTTCACTTCCTCCATAATGCTCGTAGCTATCGGATGTGTTGAACGGCTCTCTGCTGCCCCTGCAAATGCAAGCACTCTGTCCTCTGTATATCCACCGTCACTTACTATCTGTGCTACTTTGAAATTTCCCTCCGTCACTGTTCCTGTCTTATCCATGACAACTGCTTTTACCGCTGCAAGTGATTCAAGAGAAACACCGCCCTTGAACAAAATTCCTTTTTTAGAACCTGCACCTATTCCTGCAAAGAAAGCAAGCGGTACACTAAGAACAAGTGCACAAGGACAGCTTATTACAAGAAAAGTAAGTGCCGTGTATATCCAGTAATGCCAGTTTCCCGTTATAAATGACGGGATAACCGCCGTAGCCAAAGCTGCAAATACAACGATAGGTGTATATACTCTTGCAAATTTGCTTATAAATCTGTCAATCTTAGGTTTTGATGCCGCCGCATTTTCAACCGCTTCAAGAATACGGCTTACCATAGACTCTTCCAAAATTTTCTCAACCTTTACATATATAACCCCCGACATATTTACACAGCCTGAAACAACTTCACTTCCCTCTTTTACCCCTACAGGAACAGGCTCACCCGTTACCGCCGAAGTATCAATGCGGCTATCCCCCTTGATGATAACACCGTCAAGTGGTATTCTGTCGCCAGGTCTTACCTCGATAACATCTCCAACCTCTATTTCCTCAGGGGCAAGTTCTATTACATTGTTTCCGTCTACATATCTTACAATCTCCGGACGCATATCAACTGCTTCCATAATCTGTTTGCGGCTCTTTCCGACTGCAATATCCTCAAAAAGCTCGCCAATCTCATAAAACAGCATAACTCCTACTGCCTCCGGATATTCACCCGTTGCAAATGCACCGATTGTTGCGATGCTCATAAGGAAGTTTTCATCAAAAACTTTTCCTCTGAAAAGATTTTTAACAGCCTTTAAGACAACCTCACCACCAAGTATCACATATGACACAACGAAAAGAGCTATATACACAGCCGGCATAGCATTAAGATATTTCTGACAGACAACACCACCTATAAAAACGAATGCACCGGTTACAATTTTTATAAGTTCCAATTTGACATCATCTCCATCTTCATCCGCTTCAACTGATTTCTCCTTTTCACTGCTATATTCCTCAATGACAGTTCCCGGCTCCATCTTATCTGCTATCTCTCTAAGTTTTGGAAGAACTTCGTCGGGATTTTTGGCTTCTACCAAAAGCTGGCTTGTCGAAAAAGTCAATGTAACCGCCACATCCGGCAGTTCATTCATCTTTTTTTCAACTTTAGCTGCACAGTTCGCACAATCAATGCCCTCTATACGATACTTTTTCTTAGCCACACCCTCAAGGTGCTTATAGTGATGCTCGTGTTCTTTATGCTCTCCACAGCAACAATCATCATCGCAGCAATCTTCGCCATGGTGATGATGATGTTCACGTCCATCGTGCTTTCCATGGCAACAATCGTCTTCGCAACAATCTTCGCCATGGTGGTGATGTTCATGTCCCTCATGCTCTCCACAGCAACAATCATCATCGCAGCAATCGTCGTCATGGTGGTGGGATTTCTTCTTTCCTCCATGTTTTCTTGTCTTTGAGATTTCCTCTATCACCGTGCCCGGCTCCATCTTGTCGGCAATTTTTCTAAGTTCAAGTAATACCTCGTCAGGATTTTCAGCATCTACCATAAGCTGGCTCGTCGCAAATGTCAATGTAACTTCCACATCCGGCAGTTCATTCATCTTTTTTTCAACTTTAGCTGCACAATTCGCACAGTCAATACCCTCTATATGATATTTCTTTCTCATAATATTACACCTCACTTTTATTTATATTTGTTTGTAACGGTTCAGCCATAAAAAATAATTGCAACACAAAGCTGAATTGTCACATTGTTCTGATATATTAAAAACAACATATGAACAATTATTCATATGTTGTTTTTAATATATCATATGCAATAAAAAAAGGCAAGTGAAAATTTGCCGAAATGAAAACGAAATACTCTCCTACTCCTCCACGTGCTCAATCCCCTGTCTCAATATCGTGAAAACATGCTCATCCGCAAGTGTGTAAAGCACAGTTTTGCCCTCTTTTCTAAACTTAACAAGCCTGTTCTGTTTCAATATGCGAAGCTGATGCGATATAGCACTCTGCGTCATATTTAAAATAGATGCAATGTCATAAACACACATCTCATTCTCAAACAGAACATAGAGAATTTTAATTCTGGTCGAATCTCCAAAAACCTTGAACAAATCCGCAAGATCATACAACTCACTCTCGTCCGGCATCTTGTTATCAATCTCCTCAGCTATCTTTTCATCAATCGTCATATATGTTTTCTCATCCATATTAAAACTCCATTCCAAACATTTGATATTTATATTATTACTATTTATCGCTATAAAATCACCAAAACATTATTTTCCAGCATATATCATAAAACATTCTACTTTATTACCAATCACATTTATATACAAAAACACACCCAGCATCGTTAGAAAGCATATTTGCATGTAAAGCACATCCGGCATTGTCACAAAACATTTTCATATGTAAAGCACATCAAAACTTACAATATAATATTATACTGACAGCCGACTTTCATTGCACTGAATTGGATTGTGCCTACACATCCATCCCAAGCCTCCTCAACGCCAACTTAGGTATCTCCCCGGAGCTCCTTATATCAAGAATACTCTCCGTCTCCGTAAGTCCATTCTGATACCACATGACAGCCTCCGAAACATTCCCGATACTTTCATAATAAACTCCCAGTTCACAACATATCTCAGCACATAATGTAGTAGCCGCATCTTTGAGGGCACATTCCATAAATGCCACCGCATCACCCTTCAATCTATAACACCTTGCCAGCACGCAAAAGGCTTCTTTCACTTCATCTATACTTCTGCCATCTTCTTCAAGCGTTCTTTTAAACAGACGCTCAGCCTTTAAAAAATCTTTATCTTCTCCCGAACGAAAAAGCTCCATCGCATACATATGATGAAGTTTCTTTGAAAACCTTTTCCCATCTGCCGCTATCCTCTCAAATGCTTTAAAATCTCTTGTTGCATGATTTGTAAGCGGTCTATGTTCCACAATAATATCACTGTCATATACAACCGGGTCTATTCTTAAAGTCTCATGTATCTGGTCTATCCAGGTAAACGCTCTTAATCTCTTATAAAGTTTTGGTCTGTATTCCTCTTCAAAATTGTAAACCGTACTTAATTCAGCCGGTGTATGATAAATCATCTGAACAATTTCTATCTCAGGAAGCATTATCTTCTTTAACTGACGAAGCTTTTCTTTGTTTTCATTATCCAGATATTCATCTGCATCTGCTGTATAAATATAATCACCAACTGCCTTTGATGCCGCAAAATTTCTTGCATCTGCAAAATCATTGCACCATTTATAATCAAAAACCTTATCGGTATATTTCTTTGCAATTTCTTTTGTCCTGTCAGTTGAACCAGTATCTACGATAATTATCTCATCCATGATATCGCAAAGACTGTTTAGACACCTTGAAAGCACTTCCTCCTCATCCTTCACTATCATACATAAACTAAAAGTCGTCATACCATCCCTCGTTTCATGCCTGTTTACTCTCATCAATTTTATATATAAATTTTATATATACACTGTACCTGCATAATTTTAATCTGAAAGCCTTGCTGTGACAAATTTATGGATTTAAAAATGCAAAGCAAGGCTATTCTGTTAATATTGTTATTCCTGCATATCATCCGTACCTACATCATCCGGATTGGAATTATCTCCACCACCAACATCGTCCGGCTGTGAATCTGTTCCGTCGTCGGTATCTCCCATATCAACATTGTCACTTGACGGCTTTTTAGTAGGAGGTGTTTTATCACCGCTATCACCCGTATCTGTTCCATCGTCAGTTACTGGTGCTTCTGTTGGTTCTGTTTCATCTGCTTCTGCTGCATCCGGATCAATCGTAGGCACAGCCGTTGCCGTTGTATTTCCATCCGAGCCATAACTTCCACTGTATCCGCTTGATGAACTTGTACTCTTTTCTCCATCATAAGACTTAAATTCAACATTCTTAAGCCCCTGATGTATATCCGACATAAATTCACGCCATATCCTAAGCGGATATGTATTTCCATACAAGTCTGAAATAGTCTTCGGGTTATCATATCCTACCCATACTGTAGTAGTATAATATGGTGTATATCCACAAAACCATCCGTCTTTTTTATCACTTGTGGTTCCTGTCTTACCTGCACATGACATATTGTCAAGTGCGTTTCCTCTTGCTGTTCCACTCACAAGAACTCCCTGCAAAATGCTTGTCATCATCCTTGCGGCATTTTTCTTATATACCTGTTTTTCCCTGCGGATCTTTTTATTATTTACTATAGTCTTGCCATCCGCATCCGTAATCTTGCTTATGCAGGTAGGCTCTCTGAACACACCGTCATTTTCTATTGTTGCAAATGCAGATGCCATCTCAACAGTTGTGACACCGTTTGTCAGACCACCAAGCGAAGCCGCCGGATAATAATCGGAGTCTGTAATGTTGGCAAATCCCATCTTAATAGGATATGAAAGCCCCACCTCAGGTGTAAGTTCCTGGAAAAGTTTCCATGCGATTACATTCTTTGATTTTTCAACTGCATATCTAAGTGATATTTTTCCGGCATAACTTCCGTCAGCATTGTGTGGACCTCCATTAAAATAAGTATCATCAACTATGCTGTCAGGTGTATATCCTCTCTCAAGCTGCGGCGTATAGACCGCTATCGGCTTAAAACAGCTTCCCGGCTGTCTGTAACTCTGATAAGCTCTGTTTAGTGTATATCCTGTAATACTCTTTTGCTTTCGCCCACCTACTATTGCAACAACAAGCCCGTTTGAATTATCTATACAGGTAGCTGCTCCCTGTAATTTATATACTTTATCCTTCTTTGTCTTTTCCTTAAATCCTGCAAGCTGGTCATTTACTGCCTTTTGAAGTTTCTTCTGCTTCTTTTTATTCAGCGAAGTATAAATCCTATACCCACCGGTATATAAAGAATTGTGACATTCATCGTACAACTTGTCATATTCCTTATCATACTGTTTCTTTTCTTCATCATTTTTAAACTTGTACTTAAACTCAAATCCTCTCGCTTTCATAAGTGCCTTTGTGGCACAGCTTACGGCATATGTTGTCATATAATTCTGAGTCTTTATTGCCTGTGCAGGCTTTAATACTATTTTTTCATAATTTGCGTCACTGTACTCAGCAGCCGATATACAATCTTCATCAAGCATCTGTTTTAAAATACGGTTCTTTCTCTTGAGCGTGTTCTGGTAATGCTCCAAAGGGTTATAAAAACTTGGTCTGTTCGGTATAGAACACAGAAATACAGCTTCTGCAAGGTCAAGGTCTTTCGCCGGCTTATTAAAATATCCCCTGCTCGCCGCTTCTATACCATAATATCCATTTGCAAAATAAATATTATTTATATAAAATTCAAGAATCTGATCTTTTGTATATTTCTTTTCAAGATCCAAAGCAATAAATATTTCCCTGACTTTTCGCTCATAGGTTCTCTCATTTGACAAAAATACATTTTTTGCAAGCTGCTGTGTTATCGTACTTCCACCTCGTGAAATATCCTTATGTCTCAATTTGCTCTCAACAAGCATAACTGCTGCTTTTGCAGTAGACCAAAAGTTTACACCCTCATGCTTATAAAAATCTCTGTCCTCGGTAACAACCATTGCGTCTTTTACCGATTGTGGAATCTCATCAAAGCTAAGATAATACGAGTCCTTATCACCTTTAAGCTTTGCTATCATGGACTTATTTGAAGCATAGATAATACTTGTCTCCGATGCCCTAAATGTATCTGCTGTCGAATTTTCAACAACATCCGTTGCTTCCATCTTCCATTTTAGGAGGTCATCACCAAATTTAAAATATATAACAACAAGTGCAGCAAGTATCGCTATAAGTGCAATAAGCATAAAAATCTTAAAACCAAACCAAAACTTTTTATGTCTTCTCTGTTTTTTCAGCTTCTTCTGTTGCTTTTTAGCCTGTTTTGGTGAAAGTGTATTTCCGGCTTCGACTCTTCTTGTGCCTGCCGCCTGTGCACGATTTCCGTACTGTCCCGCATTACCACTGTACTGTCCACGAGTCTGTTCCACTCTCTGACCGTATGCCCCACTTCCGTTTCTGCCATAACCGCCACCTGAAACATTTCCTGCCTGCCTGTTTCCCGACTGTCTCTCTCTGACAACAATGTCATCCGGATTAAACACTCTGGTGTCTCCTCTTCTTATATTTCTATTTGACATATATTAATCCTCATTTCCGAGCAACTTGTTGCTAATAGGCAAATATTGAACAAATTTTCATTTATTAAATTCTTTTAAAACTCCATCTCCCTGACTTTCAGTCAAGAAGCCTCCCTCGCTTTCAGCTCGGTCAATTTCAAATTTGCGTCTGCCTTAAAAACAATTTGTTCTGCTCAAAAACAAATTGCCATGCAAAAAATCCTGCATATATAGATTTTTCACACTAACTCCCAATTAACGCTATAATAACATATTTACGCTGACAATGCACCTTTTCGCCATCATCTTAATAAAAACTTTAGCTGATGTTCGCATATACAAAATGCATAAATATGTGAATAAAAATTTTTTTCACGGCAACACTCCCCATTATGACAGGTCACAAAACAGTCGGTTTCATCCGCATATTAAATGCCAAATGCAACATATGCATGGACAACGGTAATAAATGACGGTCAAATAAAAAACGGAGTGTTAAAAACATGAACAAAACAAAATTATATAAGCTTATATTTATTATCGCCATTTATTCGGCAGCATTTACACTTTTACTTATCAGTATTAAAAATTATACATCTTATCTGAGCACATACAAAAACAATAAAACTACACAACATACCAAAGTTTTATCCACAAAACACATCAAAAAAGTAAACTGTATCAACAAAATACAGAAAAATATTGCAAAAAGTGTGTTAAGACTTCATGTCATTGCCAACAGTGACAGCGATAACGACCAGAATTTAAAACTAAAAGTAAGAGATAGTATCTTACATGAACTTCAGACCGGTTTAAACACAGCCACTTCACCGGCTCAGGCAAAACAGTATGTTGCCTCAAAATTTCAAAATATTAAAAATACCGCCGATTATACTATTCACCAAAATGGTTATTCTTATTCGGTAAAAGTATTTATACAAAACCGATATTTTCCTGTAAAAACATACGGAGATCTCACATTTCCGGCAGGATATTATGATGCCCTATGTGTTGAAATCGGCAAAGCTGCCGGTCACAACTGGTGGTGCGTCCTCTTTCCAAGTCTCTGCTTTGAAAACGCAACGACAGCTACAGTTCCTGACGAGTCAAAAGCAAAGCTGAAAAATTCACTTACCCGTGAAGAATATGATTCCCTTGAAAAACCACAGCACACAAAAAATGATGGCAAAAATGCCGCTGATGTAAAAATCCGCTGCGGAATTTATGATGTATTTACAAACAATTAAACAACAGAACCATAACAGTTCAGCCATAAAAATATAATCGGTAATATCCGAGCTTGCTCCTTATATTACTGATTACAATAAAATCTTTTACATTTATCATGTAACATTGTACTTCTCCACATTCATATGCTATAATGCTCTACACGGGTAACACTGAACGAATAGAGAAATGAAGTGAGGAATACTATGAACAATAATGTACTTGTCACCGTACACGGTCTGCAGCATGAAATAGATGATAAAGAGGGCATACAGACAAAACAGACCGGAAACTACCGCCTTGTCGCCGGAAAACACATAATATCCTATAAAGAATATTTCAGAGATGAGGAAACCGGAAGAGATGCTACAATATCAAATCTCCTTAAAATATCAGGAGATACCGTCACACTGACAAAGCGTGGTGCAACAAACACCGAAATGACATTTAAAACTGGAAAAACACATACAGGTTTTTATGAAACACCCTTTGGTTCAATGCAGATGTCCCTTGATACTACACGAGTTGACATCAAAGAAGCTGACGATAAAATAGAGATTTCCATCGATTACGGACTCGACATGAATTACAGCCATGTCTCTGACTGCACTATAACGATGGTTATTGAGTCATTAAATTAAAAAAATCCGCTGCTCACGATGAAAATATGAACAGCGGATTTTAAATAACCTTTACTTGTCTTTAGAAAACTTATTCTTAATCTTCTGAGAAAACTTAACTTTCTTTGGTTTAGCCTCAAGATTTGTACGAAGACCCTGAACCTTTGTAATATAGATACCGCTCACTGTCGCACGAACTGATTTTTTAACAGGAATAAGTTCAAAAATCTTTTCATCACAGATAAGCGTCATAATCTTTGGTCCGACCTTAGCTTTTACGATAGGCACTTTCTGACCTCTGAGATACTTAGGTGTCTGGTCTATAACAAGCTGTGGAAGACCCGACTCTTTAAGCTTCATACGCTTTTTATCAACTATAAGCAATGACACATTCTGTGCTGCTGCCTCTATCTCTTTCTGTGTGCTTTCCTGACGTTTCTGCAATTTTCTGCCATATATACTAAGGGCAACAAGTGCAGCTATCAGCAAAACGATAATTACAATCATAACCACGACCCACACTTTTACCCCAAGTACAGGCACGAGATACAGCTTTCATATGCCATCGGTGTCGCACAGCCTACATCAATAATGGTT
>ERZ1673740.2614-NODE-2614-length-9920-cov-62.032843_pt1 | contig 9920 bp, 7 predicted proteins | sample MGYA00580221_ERZ1673740 | MGnify/ENA primary metagenome ERZ1673740 (study PRJEB41218, sample SAMN15661786) | gut metagenome | host: Homo sapiens | place: Canada: London | collected 2015-08-20/2019-03-30 | study: EMG produced TPA metagenomics assembly of...
CAGATGCCGTGCCGCAGCTGCCGGAGCGGTGCTTAAGCCGCAAGGCGGGAATTGCGCGGTGTTGCCTTTACATCTTTGGCTGTTCTGTAAAATCAAAAAAGCCGGGGCGTGCCGGTTTTGAACCCGCACTGCTCCGGCTTTGGTGCCCGATGATTACTTTACGTTCTTTTTGATTTTGGATGCGCTGTAGGTCTTCATCACGCTGGCGGAAAGGTTATTTTCCATCTCGGCGCCCTCTGCATAGAACTCGTCCTGCAAAGCATCGCTCTTCATAGCGTCCAGCAGATTATAGCGGCTCACAAAATCATCCACCGTGCCCTGCTCCATGGGGTCCAGGCTGCGCACGATCATGTAGCTCATGCCAAGGTCGGCCACCGTCCAGTTGCCGGTACCGGCTGCTTTTACCGCATCGGTAATGTTGTTGCCGCCGTCATTGGTGTTGTAGCTGGACAGATCCGAAGGCGTAAACAGACCGCTGCCGGTGTAATACAGTGCCTGGGTTGCTTCCACGCTGCTGCCCAGTGCGGTAAAGGCCTGCGGCACATAGGTCATTGCAGCACTGTACAGGGCAGATTCGCTGGTAGCCGCGGCCAAGTCATCACGGCACTGGTTGGCCAGGGCTTCAATCTCGGCTTTCTGGTCGTCGCTGGCAAAGGTATAAGTGCTCTGGTCAAATAGCGGCAGCTGGACCAACTCCAGGTAGTAGCAATCGTTGTTGATGTAATCGGCATATTCCTGCTCGGTGACCGGGCTGCTGCCGTTTTCGCCGTAGATCAGCTTCAGGCAGGCATCTGCCTTTTTGCTGTTCAGCTGGTACTTTTCCAAGGTTGCCTTGGAAATGCCGTTTGCTGCGTACAGATCGCTGTTATTCTCCCACTGGGTATCGGCGGTCTTGGCGGCTTCGGCGGTAGCGGCTTCGTCCAGTGTGCCGCCCAGCTCGTCAAACTTCTTTTCCACAGCTGCGTAATACTGCAGGCTGCGCAGGGTCAGGCGGGCAACGTAATCTGCGCCGTCGGTGGTAACTTCCTCGCCGTTAATGGTGCCGGTGCACTCAGCTTTCAGCACGGCTTTCACGTTGCTGGCGGTTTCGCCGGTGGCAAGCTTTGCTGCGCCGGAAGCGGTGTTGTAGGCGTTATACTGGGCCAGCAGGTAGATGCCGGCCGGGATATCAACGCCGCCAACGCTGCCCACGCTGGCCGGGGTGGACATGGCACAGCCCGTTACGCCCAGCAGCAGCATGACTGCCAGAGCCAGACTGATGAATTTTTGTTTCATGTTGTGGGGTCTCCTTACTATACTTTCAATTTGCCGCGCGGGCACCACCCGCAAATGGCAATGTAAAAACATTATACCGCGTTTGACCGCCCATTGCAAGCACGGTGTGGGGGCAAAATCGCCCGCCAAGCAACAAAAAAACAGGGCAGCCGGCCCAAAATGGCCAACCGCCCTGTTCTGTTTTTCCTTATTCCTGCCTCCGGGGCTGAAAGCCAGCCCGCCGGGCAGCTGAATTTACTGGCGCAGTGCCTGGATCACACAGTCCAGGTCATGTTCGTCCTCACAGACGATCTTGACCGGATGGCTGTAGTCCAGACTCATCATACCGAGAATGCTCTTTGCATCAGCAATGCTGCCCTTCATGTCATGCACGCCGACCTCATTGTAGCACTTGGCAGCGGCAGACACGATTCCCTGTACTTCTGCGAAGTTGGAAACCTTGACTTGTCTTACCATAATAATGACCTCCATAAATAAAACCCGGCACAGGCCATCATGCCTGCGCGGTAAGGGTGGAACCCACATTTTCTTTCCCTTACAGCTGCATTATAGCATAATTCTATCCGGCGTACCTATGTTAGATTCATTGTTTTCATTTTTTCATCGGGATGCACAAAAGACAAATTTGTTCATGTTCCGCTTTGTACAGGCTGCCAAAGTTTTTTCGCTTTATTCACGAATTTTCTTTATTTTTTGACTTTTCTAATTTCAGTTTTTGCCTTTTCAGCTCTGTATTTTAACGGTTTTTGTTCCTGTTTTGGCAGGTTGCACATTCAAACTGTCCATTTGGCTTTTTCTTCCGGCAACATAATTCCATGCTCTGCCGAAAAGTGCTGATTTTTGCGGTTTTCGGCCAGGTTTTCAGCTCTGGGGCACGCCTTTCATGGTCAGGGCAATGCGCTTTTTGGCTGTATCCACGCTCAGTACCTTGACCTGCACCACATCGCCCACTTTCAGCGCATCTCTCGGGTTCTTGATAAACTTATCACTGATCTGGGAAACATGCACCAGTCCATCCTGATGCACGCCGATATCTACAAATGCGCCAAAGTCAATCACATTGCGCACGGTACCTTTCAGCTCCATGCCGGGCTTCAGGTCCTCCAGCCCCATCACATCGCTGCGCAGCAGGGGTTTGGGCAGGCTGTCGCGCACATCGCGCCCCGGCTTGCACAGCTCGGACACAATATCCATCAGGGTGGGTTCGCCCACGCCAAGTGCTTCGCACAGGGCTTTGGTGCCGCAGTTCTTCACCCGTACCGGCAGGCTCTGCATCGCGTCCGTGCCGATCTCTTTGGCGTCACAGCCGCAGGCTTCCAGCAGGCCCTTGGCGGCGGGGTAGCTTTCGGGGTGAACGGCGGTTGCATCCAGCGGGTTCTTGGCACCCGGCAGGCGCAAAAAGCCTGCGCACTGTTCAAATGCCTTGGGGCCAAGGCCCTTGACCTTTTTCAGCTGCGCACGGGAGGTAAACGCGCCCTCCTCCTCACGCCAAGCCACAATATTTTTAGCGGTAGCGTTGGTAATGCCGGCCACACGGGCCAGCAGCGGGGCGGACGCCGTGTTCAGATCCACGCCAACGCTGTTCACGCAGTCTTCCACCACACCGTCCAGCGTTTCGTTCAGGCGCTTCTGGGGCATATCATGCTGGTACTGGCCCACGCCCACGGCCTTGGGGTCAATTTTAACCAGTTCGGCCAGCGGGTCCTGCAAGCGGCGCGCAATGGAAACCGCGCTGCGCAGGTTGACATCATACTGCGGGAACTCCTCCGCCGCCAGCTTGGACGCCGAATACACCGAAGCACCGGCTTCACTGACGACCATATATTGCAGGTGCAGCCCCTTTTCCTCGGCCAGTTCACGGATTACGGCGGCGGCAAACTCTTCGGTTTCATGCCCGGCGGTGCCGTTGCCGATGGCCATGACCTCCACCTCGTTTTTCAGCACCATGCTCTTGATGGTTTTCTTGGCCTGATCCACCCGCTTGAATTCCGGCACCGGGTATACCACGTTGGTATCCAGCACCTTGCCGGTGGGGTCCACCACGGCAACCTTGCAGCCCATGCGGTAGCCGGGGTCCAGGCCCATCACGGTTTTGCCGCGGATGGGCGGCTGCAGCAGCAGCTGGCGCAGATTCTCGCCAAACACAGTGATGGCACCCTCGGCGGCCTTGGCGGTCAGTTCGGCGCGCAGTTCGTTTTCCAGGCTGGGGTGGATCAGGCGGCTGTAGGCATCCAGTGCCGCGGCTTCCACAATGGCAGCGCTGGCGCCGCCGGTCTTTTTGCGGGCGAACATCCAGGCCACAATGCCCCCGGCGCGCTCGGCTTCCACGGCAATGCTCACCTTCAAAAAGCCTTCCCGCTCGCCGCGGTCCAGGGCCAGAATACGGTGGCCAGGGATTTTGGCGACAGGCTCGGTATAATCATAATACTGGGTGTATACGCTGTCTTCGTCCTTAGCTTTTACGCTTTTTACCATGCCGAACGCATGGTAGTAGCGGCGCAGCTCGGCGCGGCAGTGAGCGTCATCGCTGATGGTTTCGGCAATGATATCTTGTGCCCCGGCCAGAGCGGCTGCTGCATCGGGGACTTCCTCGTTCAGGTAGTCGTTGGCGGCTGTCTGCGGGTCAAAGTTAGCATCCTGCTTTAAGGTTGCATCGGCCAGCGGCTGCAGGCCGCGAGCGCGGGCGATGCTGGCGCGGGTCTTGCGCTTGGGCTTATACGGACGATAGATATCCTCCACCTCGGCCAGTGTTTTGGCACCAGCCAAAGCGGCCTGCAGTTCCGGCGTCATGGCGTTCTGCGCTTCAATGGAGCCGGACACTTCTTCTTTACGCTTATCCAATCCGCGCAGGTATTCCAGGCGGTCGCCCAAGTTGCGCAGCACCTGGTCATCCATAGAGCCGGTAGCTTCTTTGCGGTAGCGGGCAATAAATGGGATGGTGTTCCCGGCATCGATCAGGTCAATGGCACCCTGTACGTTTTTCAGGCTCAGGTTCAGTTCCTGCGCCAGCTGTTCGGCATGGTTCGGCATCTTTGTTCTCACTTTCTGTTTTACAAGGGATTTTCCACGCGGGATTTTCCAGCCTTTTTTTGAAAAAAAGGCTTCGGCGAAAAAACTTTAATATATAAATTATAGTAGATAGTTAAAAATCAGCTGTAGGGCGGGGTGCCCTCATCCCGCCGGGGAGAAACCTTGCCATTTGTTGCAAACGTTGCAAGCAATCCGTAGGGACCGATGCTCGCCATCGGCCCGCAAAGGGGAATGCAATCACAGGTCAGATGTTGGCACCGGCGGGGTGTTGTGCCATGATTCCACATATCGGGCTGTATCCGGGTATATCACCCCATCATATGCCACACACCCGCGTGCGCACAATGTGCGTCCCTACGGTCTCTATCGGGATAAAACACAATTTTCCGCCCCCGACTACATCCTAAGGCAATACCGCATAATTCTAAGTGCCGATACGGCGAGCGATGTACGGCAGATGCTAAGCCAAAAGCGCAGATAATACTTTGTGTATTATCGAGCATTTTGGCAACGCAGATGCCGTGCCGCAGCCGCCGGAGCGGTGCTTAAGCCGTAAGGCGGGAATTATGCGGTGTTGCCCTAAATTTGACCGTGCACACTCCCAACGGTTTGGCAGGGCATCATTTACCCCACACTGCTCTCTTCCCGGCGCTTTTTCCGGTGCAATACTGCCACCCACACGGCATACACCACAATAGCGCCGGCGCTGACGGCAACGCTCTGCCGCAGACCGGCCGTGTGGTAGGTGAACACGATCTCGCTGTGGCCCGCCGGGGCGGCAACCGCCATCAGGCCGTTGTCCACTTTCTCCACCTCCGCCGGCACACCGTTCACGGTTGCGGTAAAGCCATCGTCATAGGGCACGCTGAACAGTACCAGATTTTCGGCTTCCAGATCCGCCTGCGCGGTAAAGCCGGTGCGCGTTGCGGTAAAGCTTGTCACAGCGCTTTCCCGCCGGGCCGTACAGTCCTGCACATAATCCTCATAGCTGATGTTATTTTTCTCATCATCCGTCAGGTTCTGCATCATCTGGCCGTACCGTTCCACCTGTTCATCGGTCAGCAGCAGGGCTTTCATCAGTACATTGCCCGCGTGGGTATCGCTCACCGTTTCAAAGTTTTCTTCCGTAATATAGGAATCATAGGTAAAGCCCATCGGCACCCAGTTCTCGTTCTCGTAAATCAGGTAGCTTGTGGTGCTTGAAACAAGGTTCCAGCCTTCCAGCTTTTCTTTTTCCCAATCCTCAATTTTTTCTTTCGGCACAAGGGTATACCGCACGCTCAGCAGACCGCGCAGGGCATACAGGCTGGCTTCCGGCTTGGAGTTCACATCCCGCTTAACGCCCACCGTAGGGTAAAATTCCAGAATGCTGGGTGCTACCGTGGAGTTAAAGAACTGGATGCAGCTTTTGTCCAGCCACAGACCAAGGTTGTTATAACTGTCGTAAGCGTCCAGCCGGTAAAAGACATCGTCCGGCAGAACGGCGTTCAGCTCCGGGGCTTCGCGCCAGGTCTGCTGCACATAGTCCGCATCGTGGTACCACTGGCCGTATTTGGTGATGGAAAGGTGTACCTGCCCATACACAAAGCTGAACCCCAGCACCACGGCCAGCACCGCCGCCGGGAACCGTGCCGCCAGCTGCCTGCGGTAATGCAGCAGCAGCCAGAACAGCCCCACGCCCAACATGCTGACCAGCAAAATGCCCCAGTAGCGCAGCGGTTCCTCCACCACGCCAATGGTGGTGGTGCCGTCTTTTTCATTGGGCACCAGCGCAAAGGCAATGCTGCTCAAGGTACACAGCGCCACAAGGCCCAGCGCGCGGCGGTACTCGGTTTCGCACAGGTTGGCTTTTTGCAGCGTCATAGCCGTGGCGGCACAGAACACCAAAACCGGCATATAATACCAGCGCGCATAATAGCTGGAATTGAGGGCATAGAACATGCTGTTCAGCACCGGCACAAAGGCGCAGATAAGGCACACTTTCATGATGCGCGCAAAGGGGTGGCGCCGCCGCACGCGGCAGAACACCAGCCCGCCCGCAATGCCCACCACCGGCAGGTAGACGGTCATGCTGGTGTGCTTTAAGATGCCCTCCTGGAACAGGTCTTTCAGGTAGGGGGCATCCGGCATCAAAAAAGCGCTGTAAAAAATGGCAAGGTACTGCTGGGCGCTGCCGTATACAAGGTAACCGTACCCATTGAATGGATCGATTGTGCGCGGGTTCTGCACCAGCGAAAGTGCCGCCGGAACCAGCAGCGCACAGCCCATGCAGCAGCCCAGCACCGTCTGGAACGCCAGCGCCCCAAACAGGCGCAGGTTCAGCTTGTACCGGCCGCCCGCCACCATGCAGACAAAATAAATCATCAAAAACACAGCCTGCCCGGCAAAAAAGAAATAGTTGTTGAGCAGGTTGACCGCAACCCAAAACGGGAATGCACCGTGCCTGCGGTCCAGCACGGCGTCATCCAGCGCTTTGAGCATGTAGGGGAACAGCGCCACAACGTCCAAAAAGTGGTTAAAGAACACGTTGTACACCGTAAAGCCGGAGAACGCATACAGACACGCGCCCACCATGCTCCAGCGCTCGTCTTTTACCCAGCGGCGCATCCACAGGTAAGCCCCGCCGCCCGCCACAGCAAATTTAAGGCAGAGCATTGGCACCATGGCCCAGGGCGTCCACCGATAGGGCAGCAGCAGGGTGAGCCAGAAAAACGGGCTGCCGCACAGATAAAAGCTGTAGGAGTTCACAAACCCGCTGCCCAGGTCCGTTGCCCAGCTGAAACTGCCCCCCTGCTTAACAAAATTGTTGGCATAGGAATAAAAGGAAATCTGCTGGTCGTTAAAGTCCCCGGCGTAGTGGAAAAAGTCGCCGTTCAGGCCATCAATGATGCAGTGGGGCAAAAACAGCGCCGCCGCCACCGCAAAGCAAAGCCAGAACACCTGCCAATACCGTGACCGCCCGCCTGTTTTGCGCTCCAAAAGCTTGCCGCCAATCTTCAATGCAATTCCCTCCTTTGAAGGGATGTGATATACTTTATAATTAGAAATGAGGAATTAGCAATGAGCAATTATCTGCCATTCTTTGGCTCCTCGTATTTTAGGGCAATACCGCACAATTCCCGCCTAACGGCTCAAGCACCGCTCCGGCGGCTGCGGCACGGCATCTGCGTTGCCAAAATGCTCGATAAGACATCCAGTATTATCTGCGCTTTTGGCTTAGCAGCTGCCGCACCTCGCTCGCCGTATCGGCACTTAGAATTATGCGGTATTGCCTTAGCAAAAGGTCTGCCCCATTGCCCACCATTTAATTTCTCATTCCTAATTACTAATTCCTAATTTTTTCAAGAGTGAGGTGCTTTGTTTTGTCTCTATACCCTTTTCACGCTCTTTTGGGGCGCATGAAGTATATTACGCGGTGGGCGCTGATGCGCTGCATGCGGCAGGAAAGCCTGAGTGAGCACACGGCGGATACCGCCCTGCTGGCCCATGCGCTTTGCCTGATCGCCCGGAACATCACCCACACCGGGGCCGATATCCGCCCCGACACCGTGGCCGCCGCGGCGCTGTACCACGATGCGCCGGAAATTTTGACCGGCGATATGCCTACCCCGGTCAAATACAAGAACGAAGCCCTGCGCACCGCCTACAAAGCCGTGGAACGGGAAAGCGCCCTTGCCATGGCGGATCTGCTGCCGCCGGAGCTGCATGAGATCGAAGGCAGCTACCTGACCGGCAGTGTGCTGAACGATGCCGAGCGCAAGCTGCTGAAAGCCGCAGACCGGCTTTCGGCCCTGATCAAGTGCATGGAGGAGGTGGAAAGCGGCAACCGCGAGTTCACCGCCGCTCTCGCCCAGCAAAAAGCCGATCTGGCCGCCATGCACAGCCCCGAAGCCGATTATTTCATTGAGCACATGCTGCCGTGCTATACGCAGAACCTGGATGAGCTAACGAAAAAGTAAGTAAATAGTGAGGAGTTAGGAGTTGAAAGTGCGGCTTGCGCCGCATTTTCGAAAATTTGAAAATAAGAAAAGGTTAATATTCAAAATCGTGTGCGTCAGCGCACACCATAAACTCCTAACTACGTCACAACGGGATTTGCCTCAAGGTGACGGGCGCACAATGTGCGCCCCTACGGAGCATCACAATTTCTCATTGCTAATTCCTAAGGCAATACCGCATAATTCTAAGTGCCGATACGGCGAGCGAGGTGCGGCAGATGCCAAGCCAAAAGCGCAGATAATACTGGATGCTGCAAAGGTGAGCGCCGCCAGTGGCGGAAACAGCGAACCGAAGCAGGGGCAGCGGTCGCAGAGTGCGAGGGGCTTTTGCCCCCGAAGCACGATGCGGGTACCGCAACCCGACATTATCGAGCATTTTGGCAACGCAGATGCCGTGCCGCAGCTGCCGGAGCGGTGCTTAAGCCGCAAGGCGGGAATTGTGCGGTGTTGCCCTAATTAACTCCTCACTCCTACCTCCTAACTACCCTTGGAGCTTATATACTGCCTCAATCAGCTTGTCCACATCGGTAAAATGCTCCAGCATGGAACAATAACGGCGCAGGGACGCGGCACCTTTCAGACCTTTCATATAGTGCATGGCCTGGCCGCGGGCCTGGGGCATAGCGGTCCATTCGCCTTTTTCTTCGCACATTTCGTAGATTTGGGCGCGCAGGGCGCTCATCCGGGCGTTCAGGCTGGGTTCGCCGGGCTCCGGCTGGCCAGTCAATACGGCGTTGATGCGCTCAAACAGCCAGGGGTCGCCCAGCGCGCCACGGCCGATCATCACGCCCGCGCAGCCGGTTTGCTCCAAAATCTGCTTTGCGTCTTCCGCCGTGGTGATATCGCCGTTTGCCAGCACCGGAATGCCGACCGCTTTGCGGATCTCCGTGATGGCATCCACATCAATGGGCGGGATGTACATCTGCTCCCGCGTGCGGCCATGCACGGCGATCAGGTCTGCACCGTTTGCTTCACACTGCCGGGCCACGGCAACGCCGGTCAGCTGCTCGGCATCCCAGCCAATGCGCATTTTAACGGTCAAAGGCTTATCCGGCCCCAGGGCTCCGCGGGCAGCGGCCACCATGCGGCCGCACAGCTCCGGGTCCTGCATCAGTTTGCTGCCTGCACCGCTGGATGTGATCTTGGGGGCCGGGCAACCCATGTTGATGTCCAGAATATCAAACTGCACGCCTTTTTCCTGAATGATCCGGATCGCCTGCGCCATCGTTTCGGGCTCGGCCCCAAACAGCTGCACGGCATAAATGCCGTGGGAGGCCTTGTCCCGCAGCAGGCGCACGCTTTTGTCATCGCCAAAGGTAATGGCCTTGGCGCTGGCCATCTCGCTTACCGTCCACGCCGCGCCATGGTCCGCCATCAGGTGCCGGCACGCCGCATCCGTAAACCCCGCCATCGGCGCAAATACCGCAGGCTGTGCATATGGAATGGTTAGATTGCGTAATTGCATATTTTTGATAGGCAGGAGCGAAGAGCGAGGAGTTAGGAGTGAGGAGTTAAAGGTGCGGCTTGCGCCGCGTTTTGAATTTTTGGGGTAAAACAATAAAACCTAAGGCAATACCGCATAATTCTAAGTGCCGATACGGCGAGCGAGGTGCGGCA